>ENA-UOJD01001927-UOJD01001927.1-human-gut-metagenome-genome-assembly--contig:-P48-NODE-1927-length-18694-cov-8.841622_pt1 | contig 18694 bp, 19 predicted proteins | sample MGYA00242342_ERZ723889 | MGnify/ENA metagenome assembly ERZ723889
TTTTTTTAATTTAAAAATAAAATTTTATTAACTATTTTTTGTTGTTATATTTTTAAAATTTTTATTTTTCTCCCCCGTCCCCTGCTTTCGCAACCTTCAATTTTTGCACAAAAAAACAGCATTGTTTCATGCTGATTTTTTTATTCTTCATTATCGCTTTTTACGCTTACAACTTTTTCTCCATCGTAATATCCGCAACTTGGGCATACTCTATGTTGTTGCATCATTTCATGACAATGTGGACATTCTACTAAATTTTTTGCTTTTAAAGTCCATGTTGATCTTTTTAAATGTGTTCTTGCTTTTGACCATCTTCTTTTTGGTTGTGCCATTATTATTCCCTCCTTTGCCGATTAGTATTTATCTATATAAATTACTAATATTTTGACAGTTTAAATATCACTTTAAGAGTATACTAGTTTTTTCTTGTTTTGTCAATAGATTTTTAGTCATTTTCACGGCAATTTAATGAATATAATATTTATATAAATTTTTCACTTTTTATTTACTATTTCATACATTTATATACATATATTAGTGTAATAGAACCCCAATTATTTTCTTTTTTTAATAATTGGGGTTCGTTTCATGATATTTATTATTTGACTTTTTTATAAAATTTTCTTGTCAAAATGACAATTAAAATATTTATTCCAATAATACCTAATATTGACAAAGTTTCTCCTGTTTTAGGTATAATATCTTTTGTAGTGGTGTTATCTTTGTCTTTTGTATCATTTATTGAATCTTTTTTTGTTTCTGTACCATTATTTTCTTTATCCGTTTTATATGTATCTTCATTTCCATTATCCGTATCTGGATTATTCTCTGGTTTTGGATTCGATATATTTTGTCCTTCTTTATATAAATCTATAGTAACTGTATCTTCATTTCCAAAAATATCTGTTACTGTTAACTTGGCTTTATAATTTTCTTTTATATCCCCGGTGTATTTGTATGATTGTACCTCTGGACGAGTTTCTTCTTCCATTTTTATTATATTTCCCGAATCATCTATTATAGATATCTTATATCCTAACTGTGGCGTACTATCATCTTCATAATTCCAATTTATTTCATAAGTATTTTCGCTCTTATTAACCACTGTATTAGATAATTTTATTTTTCCTAAATCAGGTGTACTCGGTTGATTAATCTCATATACACCAGATCTCTCCGACTCATTTTCATATTTTTCTTGATCTTCTACGGTTCCTCCTACTAATCCGTAAAAATACTCATCATTTGCCCCAAATTCATGTCTTCCTGTTGCATTTGCTCCTTTATTATATGATAAAGTCATTTTATTTAGTGATATCCATGAATTATCATCATAACTTCTTGCATACATATTTTTTAGATTAATATCACGAATTTTTTCTGCATTTCCAGGAAGATAGTTTTCTATAAACTGATTAAAACCTGCTAAAATATAAGACTTTTTTAAGTTGGTATTAAAATACGAAATAAGCTCCCAATCTCCAGTTTCTACATTTTGGACCCATTGACCTACAAAAGTATTTCCTGTTTCTTTATCATCCCAACAATGGATAACCATTTTATACCACTTATTTGCTTTCCAATCATAATCTAAAATTTTGTTGGTTCCGCTCACCTTCACCACCAAATTCTCCTTCTTTTTCAGGGTACATACAATTAGCCTGTAAAATCTTTTCGTTTTTACCGGCCTCATCTGTAGTATATCTATATTGCCAAAAAGACATTATCGCCTTTTTTTCACCTTCTGGATATGTATGCTGTAAACCTGCATATGCCCCCATACTTACTGGCTCATAATCATTATCACTATTTTTTATGTTATAGTATTGTGATTTAAAATATGTTAAATCCATTCCCCAACCACATAATTCCCAATATGTATTATTTGGTGTTTCTGTTGCTCTAAAATCAATTAAAAAAGTATTATATTTTCCATTGCAATCCTCTGGAATAATTGGATCTACGTATAAAGCAAATGTGCACAAGTCATTATCATCTGCATAAGATTTTGGAGTAACAATTGTTTGAACAGATATAAATAAAAATACTAACACTACTATAATACTAATTATTCTTTTCTTCATAAGTTTTTATATATGATATGATATCCTATATATCATATTCTCCTCTCTTGTATATTTATTTAAAACATTATATATAATTTAATGTATTTTAACACTTTATATTATATCTATAATATAAACATAAGTCAATATATCGCAATTTATACAATATAAATTTAATAATTAATACAAATCTTTACAATTTATTGTAAATTTTTTTTTAATCCTGAATATATTAATATTAATTCAAATTTATGGAGGTTTAATTTATGTGTGGCTTTGTTGGATTTGCTAATTTAAAAGAAAATATATCTTCAAAAATAAATATTTATAATATGAATGAATCAATAGCTAAAAGAGGTCCTGATGAGGATAGATATTATTATGAAGAGCATGTGTGCCTTGGTCATAAAAGATTAATTGTTATAGACCCAGATGGTGGTAAGCAACCCATGTCTACTATGTGTGAAAATAATCTTTATACAATTGTTTATAATGGTCAATTATATAATACGAAAGAATTAAGAACTGAACTTGAAGAAAACGGATTTACGTTTGATTCTTATTCTGATACTGAGGTTCTTTTAAAAAGTTTTATATTTTGGAAACATGATGTTGTAAAAAAATTGAATGGAATTTTTGCTTTTGCTATATGGGATAGTAATAAAAAAGAATTATTTTTTGCAAGAGATCATTTCGGCGTAAAACCTTTATTCTATACATTACATAATAATACTATTATTTTTGCATCAGAAATAAAAGCATTATTTAAATATCCTGGTATAGAGCCGAAATTAGATGAACAAAGTATTGCAGAGCTTTTTGGTATTGGTCCTGCTAGAACTTCCGGCATTGGTATTTTTAAAGATATTTATGAAATAAAACCCGCTCATTTTGGTGTTTTTAATGATAGTGGTTTACATACAGAAAGATATTGGCGACTTGTAAGTAAACCTCACTATGATAGTCTTGGAAAAACATGTGAAAAGGTACGTTTCTTATTAGAAGATAGCATAAGTAGGCAACTTGTTTCTGATGTTCCATTATGTACTTTTCTTTCTGGAGGATTGGATTCTAGTATAATAACTTTATATGCCGCTAATTATTGTAAGAAACATAACTTACCACCTTTAAACACTTACTCTGTGGATTATGTTGATAATGATAAAAATTTTGTAAAAACTGATTTTCAACCTAATTCAGATAATTATTATATTAACTTAATGACTCAAAAGTTAAATACTAATCATCATACTGTAATGTTAGATACACCTGAACTTGCTAGTGCTTTAGAAGATGCAATGATTGCTCGTGATTTTCCTGGCATGGCAGATGTAGACTCTTCTTTACTTTTATTTTGCAAAAATGTAAAAGAACATGCTACAGTGTCTTTAACAGGTGAATGTGCTGATGAAATTTTTGGAGGATATCCATGGTTCTTTAGAGCTGATGCTTTGAATAGTAATACATTTCCTTGGTCTATTGCAATTAATGAAAGACAAAATTTGTTAAATCCTGAAATTGCATCCAAAGTTCATTTGAAAAATTATATTGATTATAGATATCAAGAAAGTTTGGATGAAGTTGATATTTTAGATGAAGATTCTATGGAAACTGCTGAAAAAAGAAGAATTTCACATCTTACACTTAATTGGTTTATGCAAACATTACTTGATAGATCTGATAGAATGGCAATGTATAGTGGTTTTGAACTTAGAGTACCATTTTGTGATTATAGATTAGCTGAATATGTATGGAATATTCCTTGGGAAATGAAAGCTTTAAAGGGTAGAGAAAAAGGATTGCTTCGCTATGTTATGAAAGGTATACTTCCAGATGAAATTGTTGATAGAAAAAAGAGTCCTTACCCAAAAACTTGGAATCCTACTTATTTAGCTACTGTTAAAGGCATGCTCTCTAAAATAATGAATGACAAAACTGCTCCTATTAATAATTTGTTAAATAGAAAATATATTTTAGAAATTTTAGAAACAGATGGTAAAGCTTTTACTCGTCCTTGGTTTGGGCAATTAATGACTGGTCCTCAACTTATGGCTTATCTTTGTCAAGTTAATATGTGGCTTGAGAAGTATCAGCCAAAAATTGAGTTATAGATTTAAAAAGTGGTTTCAAATAAAACCACTTTTTACTTAGAGAATTAAATTATTTTGATCAAATTACTTTTAATCATTTGCTGGTGGATTTATTATATTTTGTATATCTTCATCAGATTTTAAATCATCAGCAATATAGCTAAAAGCTTTCTTATTTTGTTTTATTGCAGCTATTGCTACATCTTTATCTGCTCTTAGTCTTTTACTTGCATATTTTAAAATTATACCTTTATTAGTAACCGCTTCTAGAACTACATCTTTATCATCTCTTAATTTTTGACTTGCATAATACAATATTTGACCATCTCTTTTAGCAGCTTTTAAAACTACATCTTTATCGTCTCTTAAAGTTTCACTTGCATAACATAAAACCCAACCTTTTACTTCTACTGCTACTAATAAAACATCTTTATCATCTTTTAATCTATCACTTGCAAATTCAAGAGCTCCACCGTCACATTTTACTGCTTCTAGAACGAGCTCTTTGTCGTCTTGTAATTCTGGACTAGCCCATTCCAATAATAGTCCATCTTCTTTTACATACTCTATAAATTTTTCTTTATCATTAGAATTTTCTTTTACTTGTTCAAATTCCATACTTTCACTTTCTTTCTATAAATAAATTGTAGTTTGTGGGGCTGATCTTCTTTTGGAAAAAGTTAATCACACAAACAAACTCCAATTTGTCTCAAATTATTTCAGCACTTATTGTATATTATGACAACTTTAATTTTTTGCCCCGTCCCCACTTACTTTGTACTCAAATTCCTCCATAAATGGAAACATCTCAAATATCCTTTTATGTGTTAGCATTTGCATTCTTGGCTGTGGATTTTTTGGATGTTCTGATAATAATTTTTGTGTGTAACAGTTTTCAGCAGTCTTAAATACAACATATCTATTTCTTACATATGTAAAGAAGATTTGATATCCATTATCTAAGTCATTTTCAAATTCTTTAAAAGTATACTTTCTGTCCATCTAAATTTCCTTTCTTGAAAAAATAAAAAATATATATTTATTAAAAATTGTTTACAACAAATTATATCATTGTGTAGCTATCATTACAATAAAAAATACTTATTTTCTTATGTTTTTGCATTTTTATTGACTTTATGTAAATTTGTGTTATAATAAATCTTATACTCGTCGTGCACGAATATAAACAAAGCACATATCAGTAAAAACATGCCTTGCAAATCTAAGGAGGAAAACAACTATGGCAGAAGTAAAACAGGCAGCTATTGTTGCCGCTCAGTGGTGGACTGAAAAAATTGGCAATCCAAACCCCAATAGTTTTAATAACGGGGATCGCACAAGCAATGCATCATTCTTCATGATGATGATTGGATACCAGCTTGCGACACAGAAATCGGCTTCAAAAGAACAGCTCGACAAGTTCTGCGAAATACTCTCTCAGAAAATTTCAGAAGAACTTGACCATAGTAACGATCTTTATGTTGACTGTGATTATGGTCCTTGCTCTATTCTTTTTGAAGCTGCAGAGTTGGCTGAAATTGATACATGCCTCTTCCCTTTCAAGAGAAGAATGTGGATAAGAGCTGACTCAGTTACAGTCAAAGATGGATACGACGCTTCTACAGATGTACTATACACTAAATAAACAAAGAACACCACAAAAAAAGCAGGGCTATATGGCCTTGCTTTTATTTTATCATTTCTTCAAATTCCTCTTCTGTAATAACTGTCACTCCTAAAGATTGTGCTTTTGTTAATTTACTTCCTGCATCTTCTCCAGCTAAAACATATGATGTTTTTTTAGATACCGAACTAGAAGTTTTTCCACCTAGTTTTTCTATTATATCACTTGCTTCATCTCTTGAATATTTTGAAAGTGCTCCTGTTAATACAAATGTTTTTCCTTCAAATCTATTGTCAGAGCTTTCTTCTTCTAAAGATTCCATATTAACTCCAGCTGTTTTTAACTTATTAATTAAATCTATTGATTGCTCTTCGTGAAAAAATTCATATATGCTTTTGGCTGTTATTTCACCTACATCATTTTGTATACTTAATTCTTCTATAGATGCATTCATTAAATTATCCATAGTTCTAAATTTTCTTGCTAAATTTTTTGCGGATTTTGCACCAATATGACGAATTCCTAAACCGGTTATTAATTTAAATAAATCATTATTTTTACTTTTTTCTATTGCATCTATTAAATTCTGAGCAAATTTTTTTCCATTCTTCTTTAATGATGCTATATCTTCTAATTTTAAATTATATATATCTGCTATATTACTTATTAATTTTCTGTCAATTAATTGTTCTATTATGCTGTATCCTAGTCCATCTATTTCCATTCCTTCTTTTGAAGCAAAGTGAACTATGTTTCTTAGTGCTTTTGCACTACATTCAATTCCTGTACATCTAGTAACCGCTTCACCTTCTTCTCTTATTGTTGGAGCTCCACATACAGGACACACTTTTGGCATTACAAATTCTTTTTCTTTTCCTGTTCTTTTAGATTTTACAGATTCAACAACTTCAGGTATTACATCTCCTGCTTTTTGAATTATTACTCTATCACCTATTCTTAAATCCTTTTCTTTAATAAAATCTTCGTTGTGTAATGTAGTTTTTGATATTGTCGAACCTGCAACTTTAACTGGATCTAATATTGCCATTGGTGTAATTGCTCCGGTTCTTCCTACTTGGCAAACAATATCTTTTAACAATGTTTCTTTTTGCTCTGGTGGATATTTGTATGCAATAGCCCATCTTGGAGTTTTAAATGTAGTACCTAATTCTGCTCTATAATCCAAATTATCAACTTTTATAACAGCTCCATCTATTCCAAAAGAAAGTTTTTCTCTATCATCACCTATTTTTGTTATAGCATTTATTGCTTCATCTATATTATTACATAATATTTTAACTGGATTTACATTAAATCCTAGTTTATCTAGATATTCTAATTGTTCGTAATGAGAGTTAAATTTATTATTTTCTAGTTTTTGAACATTAAATATATAAATATCCAAAGGTCTAGTAGCAGTAATTTTTGAGTCTAATTGTCTTAATGAACCAGCAGCTGCATTTCTAGCATTTGCAAATAAAGTTTGTCCTAAAATTTCTCTTTCTTCATTAAGTTTTTCAAATTCTTTACTACCAATAAAAACTTCACCTCTTACAGTTATAGTAACAGGATCTGTTAACTCTGTTGGAATCGATTTTATAGTTTTTGCATTATTTGTAACATCTTCTCCAATTAGGCCATTACCTCTTGTTGCAGCTCTAACAAATTTACCATCTTTATATTCGATAGCCATAGATAATCCATCAATCTTTGTTTCCACAACATATTTTAAATTTTTTCCGTTATCTTTTAATTGTTTTCTAACTCTTTCATCAAAATCACGCAATTCTTCATATGAGAATACATCTTGCAAACTTTGTAAAGGAACTTCATGTTCAACTTGTTTAAATCCTTCTTTAACATGTCCTCCAACTTTTTGAGTTAAAGATTCTTTATCAATTAGCTCTGGAAACTCTTTTTCCAAATTTTTAAGTTCGTTCATCATCATATCATACTCAAAATCAGATATTTCTGGTTTATCTTCATCATAGTATTTTTTTGCATGATATTCCAAAGTTTTTCTAAGCTCTTCAATTCTATTTTTTGCTTGTTTACTATCCATCTTTTATCCTCTTTTCTAATATTTATAAAAATAATGCATTGGTTGACCATAGTCTCCTGGTCTAAGTGCCACAATAATCACAAGTTACTGATTCATCATTTACATTAAATTTAAGATTGGCACCACAATTTGGACAGCTTTTTTGTATTAATCTTATTTTCATATTTTTTCCTACTCTAATAAATCTTTTTACTCTTTATTTAATAATATATTTTTACCATTTTTTACATAATTCCAACCTGAAAAAACAGTTGCAATTATAGATATAAATAACATACTAGTACTTAAAATATTAATAGCCAAATTTATTCCAGATAAACTTCCATCTAAAAATTTTCCAAATGGATTTACATCAATTAATGCTATAATTAAACCTAACATTTGAGTTACAGTTTTTAATTTGCCCCATATAGATGCTGCTATTACATTACCTGACTTTTCTACTGCTATTAATCTATATCCAGATACTAAAAATTCCCTAAACAAAACTATTATTGGAATCCACGCTGGCAGTCTTGAAGCTTCTACAAGCATTATCATTGCAGCTAAAACTAAAATTTTATCTGCAATAGGGTCTAAAAACTTTCCAAATGTAGTAATTTCATTTCTTGAACGAGCTAAATATCCATCTAACTTATCTGTAATTGAAGCTATTATAAATATTAAAGCTATTAACAACCATTTTATTGGTATATTAAACATTTCCCCTTCTATTGGAAAAAATGGTATTATTACCATTATTGGCACTAAAATTATTCTAAATATAGTCAATTTATTTGGTAAATTCATAAATATTTTCCTTTCAGTTACATAATTTTATTATTTGCACTTAATTTTATAATTAAATCCATATTATCATCTTTGGCAGCTTTATTTTTTCGTATCATTCCACATTTTTTGCATTTAAACACAATTACGTATCCTTTTTTTGGATTGATTTCAATTCCTATTGGCACTAGCATTCCATGGCAACTTTCATTTCTGTCTCCTGGATTTACATCTACGTGCTTTGAATGTAAACAATATGGACAATGGTTTCTACAAGTATATCCTAATTTTTTTACTTTTTTTCCACAGTTTTCACAAATAAATTCTTCATCTATTTTTGTAAATAGACTATTTTCCATATTCAATCATTCCTCTCAAAATAATCTATTTATTTTTCATAAAAAATACTTCCACCTATAAATTCTCTTAATAACGAATTTGTTGGAACATATTCTGCTGGAACAGAATTAAAATATTCTAACATTGATAGTAATTTTTTTGCTTCTGAGTATTCTGGATGAGAATTATCAATTTCTTTTAATAAAGGAATTGCATAATCTTTTAATACGGCAATTTCGTATATTAATGATGAATTAAACATACTATCAGCCTGTTCTTGATATGGGAATATATTTTTTTCCTCTCCTCTATTTACAGACTCCCACATTCTTAGAGTATGTAAAGCACTATATCCTCTAAATTGATGATCCCTTACTATTCTTCTAATTAATCTTGAATCTGTTGTTGAAATCCTATTATTAAAATCTAAATTTAATACTGTTAAGCAGCTAATATAAATTTTGTATTTTTGATCTTTTGGTATTAAGCTTGTAAGTCTATCATTTAAACAATGGATACCTTCTATTACTAAAATCTGATCATCTTTTAATCTCATTTTTTCACCATTATATCTTTTAGTTCCTACTTCAAAATCAAATGTTGGAACATCTATCTCTTCACCATTTAATAACTTTAAAATATGTTCATTAAATAATTCTGTATCTATCGCCTCAATACATTCAAAATCATAATTTCCATCCGCATCTTTTGGATTATCTTTTCTTTCTACAAAATAATTATCAACAGATAATGTCACTGGTTTTAGACCATTTAATCTTAATTGTATACCAAGTCTTTGTGCAAATGTGGTTTTTCCAGAAGATGATGGTCCAGCAATTAATATCACTTTTACTTTTTCTTTTTTTACAATATCATCTGCAATTCTTGCAAGTTTCTTTTCATGTAATGCTTCATCTAATAGTATATATTCTTTTATTTTATTTCGTTTTATTATTCTATTTAATTTATATAATGTTTGAACATGTAATGTTTCATGCAAATTTTCATATTCATCCAAAGTTTCTAATAATTTTTTATTTTCTTCAAATTCTGGTAGTTTGTTAATATCGCTTCTATTTGGATATCTTATTAAAATTCCATTATGATATTTTACAATTTCATACAATTTTGCAAATCCTGTTGAAATTGGTAAAACACCATAAAAATAATTATAATAATCTTCGCAATAATATAAGCTAACTGTATCTTTATAGCCATCTTCTATTTGAAGTCTTCCCTTTTCATTTCTTTCTTTGCTATAAAATTCTTTTGCTGCTTTTTTAGACATCCTTTTCTTTATTATTGGTAAGTCTTTATCTACTATCTCTTTAAATTTTTTATTTATATTTTGTATCATTTCATCATTTACTTCGGCATCTATTACTTCGCAAAGCATAGAATTAGATAACTGATAATTAATTTCTGTTTTAGCATTTGGATATAATGATTCAAATGCTTTGCTTAATATATATACTAGCCCTCTTCTATATATTCGCATTCCATCTTTGTTCGTTATATCTATCAATTCTAATATTCCATTTTTATCTATTTCAAAATCTAATGATTTTACTTCATTATTAAATCTACAAGCAATCGCATTTTTTTCTATTATTTGATTCTTTAATAAAGTACTAACTTTTATTTTTTCTGTATTAATTTTTTCATTTTCATATATAATTTCTATCATAAGTGCCTCCTAAAACAAATATATTGTTTAATAAGTGTATTACCAGCTAAATTAATACACATATTTTATAACTATATTTTTTTTTAGTCAAGTAATTGACAAATAATATTCAATTGTATTATTATATATTTATTAAAAAAAGGAGGATTTTTTATGAGTAAATTTTGTGAAAATTGCGGTTCTGAATTAAAAGATACAGATAATGTATGTCCAAATTGTGGAGCTGCTGTAGAAAAAACTACAAAAAAGGATGTTAAAGTTGAAAACACTCAAGCAAAAACAGCTGAACCAAGTGAAGGAAAAAACAATAAAAAATTATTTGCAATTATTGGTGGAGCTGCTGTAGCTGTAGTATTATTATTAATTATAATAATCGCACTATGTAGTGGTGGTTATACAAAACCATTAAGTTATATGTGTAAAGGTATGCAAAAAGCTGATTCAAAAACATTCTTAAAAGCATTCCCAGAAGTAATGAAAGAAGATCTAGAAGATTCTTTAGATAATGAATATCTAGAAAAGCAATTAGAAAAATTCGAAGATGAATATGGAAAAAACATAAAAATTACATATAAAGTTCTAGATAAAGAAAAAATTGATAAAGATGATTTAGAAGATTTACAAGAAAATCTAGAAGATAAATATGAAGATTCTAAAAAGAAATGTAAAATAACAGATGGTTATAAACTTACAGTAAAAATGACTATAAAAGGAAAAGATGATAAAGACACTGATTCAACAACAATTAATGTATATAAGATTGGTGGAAAATGGTGTATAGCTGGATCTTCATCTTCATTATTCTAAATAAAAAAACAAGCAAAAAGCTTGTTTTTTTATTTTTCTATTAAATCTTTAATTTCTACTGTACTTTCTTCAAAATTATCAATAAAACCAACTCTAGCTTCTTTAGAATTTTCTAAATTCTGAATCCACACTGGGCGTGATTTATATTCTATTTCAACTTTCTCCTTATTGTCCAGAATTTCATAAACTCTTTTAATTTCCATAACATACCTCCAAGGATTATTTTTGCTACAGTTCAATAAAAATAGTCCGTCTAAAAGTATCTATATATGTATAATTTTAGACTGCTTTACAATATAATAATTATTACTTTACTTAACTATAACTTATTTTTTACTATTATATGGACATTTTTATTTTTTATACTTGAAATTGGACAAATTTTACATATCTTTTGAATGTTGAACATGTGAAAAAGAATACTGTCACAATTTTCAAAAAAAAGAGAACCGTTGTCCCCTTTTTTCTTTATGACAATTTTTCTTTAATTTTTACTAATGTATTTAATGCATCTATTGGTGTTAATTGATTAAAATCTATTCTATCAATCTCATGTGCAACTTCTGCAATCTTATAGTTATACATATCTATTTGATCTGCAACTTCTTTTTTAGGTGTATTTTCTATAACTTTATTATTCAAAACATTTCTTCTTTCAAGTGATTGTAAAATTTCATTTGCTTTTTTTGTTACTACTTGAGGTACCCCTGCAAGTCTTGCTACATGAACTCCATAGCTTTCATCAGTTCCTCCATCTACTATTTTTCTTAAGAAAATAATATCTTCGCCTTTTTCTTTTACTGCTATGGAATAATTTTTTACTCCATCAACTTTTTCTTCTAGCTCTGTTAATTCATGATAGTGTGTTGCAAATAATGTTTTTGCACCACATTTTTCTTTATCTGCAATATATTCTGCAACTGCCCATGCAATAGATAGTCCATCATATGTTGATGTTCCCCTACCTATTTCGTCTAAAATTACTAAACTATTTTGTGTAGCTTCTTTTAGAATAGTAGCAACTTCCATCATTTCTACCATAAATGTACTTTGTCCCATACTTAAATCATCTGATGCTCCGACTCTTGTAAATATTTTATCTACAACTCCTATTTTTGCATATGATGCTGGTACAAAACTTCCAATTTGTGCCATAAGTGTTATTAAAGCTACTTGCCTCATATATGTGGATTTTCCTGCCATATTTGGTCCTGTAATAATAGCAAGTCTATTACTATTTTTATCAAGGTATGTATCATTTGGAACAAAATTGCTTGTTGAAATCATTTTTTCTATTACTGGGTGTCTACCTTCTTTTATATCTATAATTCCGCCATCATCAACTTCTGGTTTTACATAGTTCATATCTTCTGCTACAATTGCAAATGAAGATATTACATCTAATATAGATACTAAAGTTGCTGTTTTTTGAATCCTTTGTATTTGTTTTTCTATAGAATCTCTTATCTCACAAAAAGCATTATATTCTAATGTAACAACTCGCTCTTCTGCTCCTAATATTTGATTTTCTAGATTTTTTAAGTCTTCTGTTATATATCTTTCACAATTTGCAAGTGTTTGTTTACGAACATATCTATCTGGAACCATAGATAAATTAGATTTTGTTACTTCAATAAAATATCCAAATACTTTATTAAATCCAACTTTTAATCCTTTTATTCCTGTCTGCTCTCTTTCTTTTGCTTCTAGGTCTAAAATCCATTTTTTACCTTCTGTTGTAGCCAATTTTAACTTATCTATTTCTGGGTCATAACCCATTTTTATTACTCCACCATCTTTTACAGTAATCGGAGGTTCATCTACTATTGATTTTTCTATTATTTCATATATATCATCTAGTGTATCTAGCTCCTCATATATATTTTTTAATAATTTTGATCCAGTAGTAGCTAATACCTTTTTTATATCAGGTAATTGTTTAACAGAATTTTTTAGAGAAATCATATCCCTACCATTAGCATTTCCATAAGAAATCTTACCTGCTAATCGCTCTATATCATATACTTTTTTAAGAGCTTCTATTACATCACCTCTAAGAATTATAGAATCTTTTAATTCTTCCACAGCATCTAATCTTTCATTAATTTCTGCTCTATCGATTAATGGATCATTTATCCATCTTCTTAAAAGTCTTCCTCCCATTGATGTAGATGTTTTATCTAATACCCATAATAAAGTACCTTTTTTGCTCTTATCTCTCATCTTTTCTGTAAGCTCTAGATTTCTTCTTGCATTAATATCTAAAGCCATATATCTCGTAGTATTATATATTTTAATTGTATTGATATGGTCTAAACTTGTTTTTTGAGTATCTTCTAAATATTTTAGTAATGCATTTATTGCATATATTGCTAATTTTTTTTCTGTTAAATCTTCTATTTTTTTATCTTTATCATCTATTATGTTGTACATTCCTGATAATAATTCATATTCTCCATCAAATGAATCTTCAGGTTCTTTTGATATATATGTATCAAATCGCTCTTTTATTTTTTCGATTTCCGTTTTGCTATTATACATCATGTCACTTACAATAATTTCAGCTGGTGAATATCTTGAAATTTCGTCTAATAATCTTGCAAAATTATTGTGCTCTACTATTTGTGTTGCTAAAAATTCTCCTGTAGATATATCACATACACTTATTCCAAAATATAAACCACTTTTGTATATTGCCATTATATAATTATTTTTCTTTTCTTCTAATAGATTAGATTCTATTACTGTTCCAGGTGTTACAACTCTTATTACTTCTCTTTTAACAATTCCTTTTGCTTGCTTAGGATCTTCTACTTGCTCACATATTGCTACTTTGTATCCTTTTTCTATTAATTTTGCAATATATGAATCTGCAGCATGATATGGTATACCTGACATTGGAGCACGTTTTTCTTGCCCACAATCTTTTCCTGTTAATGTAAGTTCAAGCTCTCTTGATACGATTTCTGCATCTTCAAAAAACATTTCATAAAAATCGCCTAATCTATAAAATAAAACACAATCGCTATATTGTTTTTTGGTGTCTAAATAATGTTGCATCATTGGTGAATATTCTGCCATTTTTTATACCTTCCTTATTTAAAATTTTGTACCTTTTATATTTAATATATTTTTATCTTTTGATTTCAAATTTTCATATTTTTTATATCTAATAATTGTTACATTTGCTCTGATAAGAATTTTATAAAATGCATATTTATAAAACTTTTCCTTTTAAGTACCACATATGTTCAGATATTATTTTAAGATTTATAATGTTTCCAATTAAATTTTCATTTCCTTCAAAGTTAACCACTTTATTTGTATCTGTTCTACCAGTAAGCATGTTTTCATTAGTTTTGCTTTTTCCTTCTACTAAAACTTTTTGCATTGTTCCAACATATTTTTTATTATTTTCATCAATTTGGCTTTCAACTAATGCTTTTAATTTATCAAACCTAGCATGTTTTGCTGGCTCTGGCACTTGATTTTCCATCTTATCCCCAGGAGTTCCTACTCTTCTAGAATAGATAAACATATATACTTGTTCGAAATTAACAGTTTTAACAACATCTAATGTGTCTTCAAAATTCTCATCTGTTTCTCCAGGGAAACCAACGATTATATCTGTTGATAAAGCTAATCCTGGAATTTTTTCTTTCATTTTATCTACTAGCTCTAAATATTGTTCTTTAGTATATTTTCTGTTCATCTTTTTTAATATTTCTGTATTTCCTGATTGTAATGGTAGATGTATTATTTTACAAACTTTTTCACAGTCGCGAATTGCCTCAATTACATCATCAGAAAAATCTTTTGGATGTGGAGATATAAATCTAATTCTTTCAATTCCTTCAATTTTATTTACAGCTCTTAATAGCTCTGAAAATTTAGTTATTCCTAAATTTCCATTTCCTTTATATGAATTTACATTCTGTCCTAATAAAGTTATTTCTTTGTAACCTTCTTTTGCAAGATTTTCAATTTCATTTATTATATCTTCTGGATTTCTGCTTCTTTCTCTTCCTCTTACATACGGAACTATACAATAACTACAAAAATTATTACATCCATTCATTATTGTTACAGATGCTTTTATATTATCATTTCTTTTAATTGGTAATCCTTCTATAATTTCTCCATCTATATCTAATATATCTTGTATTTTAGTTTGGTTACAAATTACAGAATATAAATCTTCTGGAAGTTTATGCATTGTGTGTGTTCCAAATAATATATCAACAAAAGGATAACTTTTTTTGATTTTTTCTACTATGTGTTTTTCTTGCATCATACAACCACAAATTGCAATTATTGTTCCTTTTTGCTCTTTTATTTTTTTTACTTCTCCTAACTTTCCAAAAAGTTTATCTTCTGCATTTTCCCTTACACAACATGTATTAAATATTATAAAATCAGATTCTGAAATATTATCTGTTTTTGTATAATCCATTTTTTCTAACATTCCACATAGCTTTTCAGAATCATTTTCATTTAGTTGGCATCCCATTGTAAAAATAGTATATTTTAAATTTTTGCCAGCATTTATATTTTTTACTTTTTCTATAAATTGTTTTTGATTTTCTATATTCACTTTTACATTCTCCTTTAAATTAATAAAGCTATTTTACTACATTTTTTGCTTTTTTTCAACAAATATTAATTATAAGATTTGATACTTTTTTAGTTTATTTACATTTACACAATTAGATAATAATTTTTATAGAAGTATTTTAATGAAATATGTGTATTTTTTGATATAGATCCATAATCAAAATAATTTCAAAATTCATTAAAAAGAAGACATAAGCTTAATAAAAGCTTATGTCCTCTTTTTAATCTTTCAGAAGCTGAATATAATAGTCAAAAAACATATTATACTTTTCTACAGAATCATTAGGAACATTTTTGATAAAGCTCCTAAAGAAATTATCATAATGACCCACACTATTCTGAGACACCTTATAAATATTATCAATAATTTCTTCAGCTTCTGTAGCAGTATACTTCGATGTGATGGTTCCTTTCGGACACTCTAGCCCATCTCTTCCTTCAACTCCAAATACTCTGCATATTTCCGGCCGAACAGAATAGATTTTACAATATGTTCGACCAACTGTGCCTCTTAAGAAAATACAAACATTTGGAATTCCTGCAACTTCCGGAGTTTCTCTCAGCTCTTTAATAACGTTAGGTTTTTCTTTCAGATATTCTAAAATCCTAATAACTTGCCCCTTAGTCATTAAAAAGTTATTGCAACAGCTTCCACACCGAATGCATCCACTCATAATTTTTATTCCTTTCTTTTGTTTATCTTTCCAGCTAGATATATTACTATCTGCTAATTTTAACTTGATTTCATACGAAATCTATTTATATTATATATCTTATTATAGTTTAAGTCAACATAATGTTAACTAAAGCTATATAGCTAGCTAATTAATACTATTTTGCAAAAAAAAACGAAATAGTTTTTTTCTATTTCGCTTTTTATTGTATTCCAAATTTCTTTTTGAATTTTTCTGCTCTACCGCCTGTTTTTTCCATTTTTAGATTGTTAGTCCAGTATGGATGACATTTTGAACAAACATCAACTTTCATTTCTTTTTTTGTTGAATTTGTTTTTAAAACATTTCCACAAGCACAAGTGATTGTTGCTTCTTGGTAGTTTGGATGTATTCCTTCTTTCATTATGTATTCACCTCTCCTTTAATTATTGTAATAAAACTGTTTAATATATTATCACATATTTTTGTACTTTTCAATACTTTTGAAATTATTTTTCATTATTTAAATTATTAACATATCTTGCAGATGTAGAAAGCTCATCTGTTAATGATGATTTTTTTACCAATTTTGTTATTACATTAAATAGACATGCTATAATTAATATTAACATTAATAATTTTTTCCAAATCTTTGCTAACATAATAATTCTCCTTTATATTCAGCATATTTATATTATACTATATTTCTTTATTTTGTCAACCAAGTTATGTAAAAAACTAAGTTATTTCGCTAATTTTTTTTGCTTATATATATATTAGATTCAGTAGTGGGAACGGAGACTATTGACTCAAATTCGAGTTTGTAGATCTAATCATGTTTTGAAAAAGTGCTTTAAAATAGGCCGACTATATAGTTGCTAATTCATATTTTGTGCTTTAAGTTGACCGTCCGAAGAGTTAGTATATATTGTTTTTTTTTTCAAATATTAATGGCTCATTCCATAGTTTAAGAAATTCTAAGCGTAATCTTGGGGGGATGTTCGTGGCTTTTCGACATTGGAGAAAAGAGCACAGAAAGGGGCACCCAAAATGGAGCTTAGAATTTCTTAAATTATGTAAGGAGCCATTAATTATTTCGAAATTATATATATCAACTGCTCAAGACGACTTATTTTAAAGCACTTTTCAAATGTTAATCACACAAACAAACTACAATTTTTCTTAAGTATATCTGTCACCTATATGCAGTAATTTAGATAAAAACTGCATATTTTTAACGTCTCTAATGTGCACTGCTAACACCTCCTCAAACTTTACACTAATCAAACCTTTTATTTTAATTTTTTTTATTTCCTATATTGATTTTTTATAAAATGTATGCTAATATAATAAAAGTTCACATAGGGGTATGGTGTCAATGGTTAGCATGATGGTCTCCAAAACCACAGGTCTGAGTTCGAGTCTTAGTACCCCTGCCAATTTTATTCCTAAAATTTTATTTCTTTTTTTCCAATATTATTTATATTTTTAAGATTTATATGATATAATTTCAAATATAAATTTTAAAAGGAGTACATAGATGGAAAAAATAAAAAATTTTACACAAACTATAATAAATTTTATTTTAAAAATTTCTAAAAAAATATTACCCAAAAAATTATTTTCAATAGTGCAAAAATTTCTAACTATAGAAATAGTATTATATATTGTATTTGGCATATTAACTACAATTGTTAATATTGGATCTTTTGCAATATTAACATCATTTAATTTAGAAGAAAACTTTTCAAATATTATAGCAATCATCCTAGCTGTTTTATTTGCATATTTTACAAATAAAAGCTTAGTATTTAATTCTATAGCATCTACATTAAAAGAAAAGTTTTATGAGTTTTTTAAATTTATGCTTGGAAGAGCATTTACAATGATTATAGAATTAGTCGGATTTTATTTATTATTTAATATAATTAATATTCCAAAATTATTTTGTAAAACATTTATTACTATTCTAGTTATTATATTA
>ENA-UOJD01001937-UOJD01001937.1-human-gut-metagenome-genome-assembly--contig:-P48-NODE-1937-length-18631-cov-5.230243_pt1 | contig 18631 bp, 15 predicted proteins | sample MGYA00242342_ERZ723889 | MGnify/ENA metagenome assembly ERZ723889
CGTCATTATCATCAGAACCAGCTCCCGCTGCAGCTGGTGAACCGCCTCCGTGCCGCCGATCCCATTTTCATACGCCAGACGGGCAGTCAGATAATTTCCAAGCTCTTTCTGGAATGACATATGTGCCCGGTCGCATCCGCCCGCATCGGCAGCCGATGCCTCGATCGGGATCCGCACTGTTTCTCTGGCAGTGTGAATCAGGACGGCACCGAAATTCTTTCCGGCATGCAGCCGTTCCGCCAGAATCCGTACCGGAAGACGGAGCAGACCATCTTCAAAATCCGCCTGCGTCGCACTCTTCTTCGGCAGATGGAGGAACTCGCCGTCTGCCGTCACCTCCAGGTACACACTGCCCCAGTTATCCATCCGGATCTCGATCGTGTCCTCGGCATTCTCAGCCAGCTCGGCATATACGCGCGCCCTGCCCGGAATCGTCAGACCGACCGGCTTTTTCACGCCCAGTCCAACCAGAAATTCTTCCATAAAATTTGCCCGGCTGCCGTGCCCCTTCAGGCCGTCATAGAGTGCCCGCACATGCAGATCCTGCATAAACGGCACTTCCACAAAATCCGGGTACTCCAAAAGCCGGAGCGCCGTCTCCATATCATTTTCCGCGACGCGCAGAAAATCTTCCGCCGTTTTCAGATCACCTAAAGTCTTCCCGGCGTCTGCCACCTCGACGTGAAACTCATACGGAATCTCCTCTTCCCCGCAGTTTGTCACCAGATAAAAAGAACCCGTGATCGTGTCGCCTGCCGTCAGGAACGAAGTGTCCACTTCATATACGATCCGGCACCGGAGTCCGCCAAACGAATTGTTATCCCCCGGAATCCGCACCCGCAGGTTCGAGGAATACACAAATCCCTTCACACTTAATCCATTTTCGCTCCCGATCCATAAATTTCTCTGCATCAGGGTATTCATCCGCAGCGTCTCGTCTATCTTTTCAGGCGACCAGGTCATCTTCGGCTGTTCCGAATCGATGATTCCCTTCGCCAGCCGGTTAATTCTCTCTTTCATTCCTATCACCTGCCGTTTCATTATCCTGTCCCGGTAACTGCTTCGTCTTCCCACAGTTCCGTCGGTTCGAAATCTCGTACCTTATATCATACCATATTTTGTCTGCATTTACATCAGGGAATTGGAGAATTTCGCTGATTGCCCATCCGGCATTTTTATAGAAACAAACGCTATCGTTTTCTAATTTTTCTTAATTTCCTAATCCCAGTCACCCACATACAGGCGTGTGCCAGTCTGCCAAGCTGTTGGTTCATAGATCGTCCAAATTGGATATGGATATGCTTTTCCTTGCAGAGAATCATCTATTGCGATCGTCTGATCAACGCCATTGGTGCCTGTTTTGGACGACAGGTCAGCGGCACCTGTCCTGGTAATACTGAAATAGCTGTCCTTTACAGAGCTGCTGTCTACATAAGGTACGCCGATGATTGCTTCGCTTAACTTCGGCAGATACCAGCATTCTTCCAGAACCGAAAGACTGCCCGCTTCCAGCTGTGCGCCCTGCCACCAGGTATTGTTCAACTGACCAATATAGTGTCCAAGGAACATTGAGGTTCCAGCCGCTTTCACACTTCCTGTTGTGTAGCAGTTCGAAAGAATCAGTTTTGAAGAATCATATATTCCAAATAAACCGCCTGCGATAGCATTATATGTATTCGTTCCACACGCATCCGCTGCACTGAAACTCTGTATTACCGAAATCGGACCATCCATCCACCCCACGAGGTCTCCGGCACACCAGCCGCCTGACACATTCTTTCTATCTGACAGCACTTCCGCACCACTTTCCGTATAACCGTAAGAGCGGTTCCGTCCGCCGACATAACTGTTTTCAATGCTGAATTCTTTCCCGGCAGTTCCGCCATTCTGGTTGTTTTTCAGGTATCCATACAAACCTCCGGCGGTTCCAGTTGTATCCACATACCCAGAGAAGAAGCTGTTTTCCAACTTCATCTGACCAGAGCTCTCGGCAAAGCCGACCAGACCTCCGCTAGTATCGGTTCCCTGTATCCGTGCATTTTTTCCTGAAACATATACGTGATTCATCACTAAATCACTTACTTTTGCTTCCCCGATCAAGCCTCCGGTTTTTCCTCCACTTATTTGCAGCGTCGGTGCATCTACAACTACATGGTCGAGTGTCAGACTGCCACTATTCGTGCTTCCAACCACCGCGCCTGTTGCCAGCGTTCCAGAAATCCGGGATTTTTCTCCATATATATGGATATTTTTAATCGTTAGATAGCTGTCCGCCGAAGTGCCTGCCTGTGCCACCAGCCCTGCTGTATTCTGCCCCTGACAGGAAATGTCCGGATCCTTCAGATTCAAGTTTGATATCGTCAGATGATCCGTCTTCTGAAATAAAGCCGCACCATTCCAGGCAACAGGAGTTATCTTTAAGCCTGCAATCGTATAACATTCACCCAGTTTTGCTTTTTCTTTCTCATCCACCTCCGCATCATAAGAGATAATGTCCGGGTTGTTAATCGGCCAGAAACTTCCACCTTCATACTTGGAATTTCCCGGACTGTAGATCGTCATCTCTCCGTATGCATCTTTCACCTCTTTGCAATACGCTTCCGTCTGTGAGGTAATCGAATCATCCTCCTGCCAGAGAATATTATCGGTCTGAATGACCCGTGTGATCTTTAAACCACCATAGCCTTCTCCGCAGAAATTCAGATTCTGCAGATGACGTCCATTGGCAACCTTAACCGTATAGGTATCCGTTCCATCATCATTGGGTTCAATTACATCAGCAAAACAGCTGTTGAACTTATATGAGAGCTTTGTATTTTCTGTCGGTGGATAGCCATCCTCGCTCAATTTTACGATCACATTTTCTCCATTTATGTAACCGCCCGGCTGATAACCTCCCCAGGTACCCAGACTACAGAAATTTCCACCCTCACGTGATAAATCATCCAGATAGAAACGCAATTTCAACTTTTTCTCTTCCGTTATGCCTATTTCAAAACGATTTACCCTGTTTTCTGCAGCAAAGCTCGTCCAACTGCCATTTGCCTCATTTTCTGCACAGCTGGCAGCTTTCTCTTCCGTATCTACAAAACAAAATTTCGATCCCGTTCTCAGAGTATTTTCCTGCAAATCACCAGTATTGACTTGGAGAACATACCACATCGTTTTACCGCTCAATTCGCCGGTAATCGAAAATATCAGATGTATTCTCTGATTTTCTTCAAGCGGAGACGGAGAGACATAATCGATATGCAGCCTGTTTCCAGTATGCAGCGCCTCTTCGTTCTCACCCTTGTCCCAGTCCCCGACATGGTTATTCAGAAACCATGAAAATCCCTTTGAAGCGTCCTGCGCAGTAAGTTTTTCCGCTACTTTCTGGATCGTCGGCATCGGATAAATCGGTATTTCTGCCTTCTTTAATTCCGGATCATACGGATATGTATTCCGCTTTTCCTCCGTATCTTTATTTTCTTCCTCACTGCTATCTGCATTCGGATCCTTTACACCAAACAGACTTGCAAGAGCCTCGTCATATGCAAGCACATACTTCTCATTCACCTTACTGCACACATAGCACCCCGGATAAACTGATTTTTTGTTCGTTCCTGTACCACTCGTCTCCGATGGAAGTATTCCATTCGTTCTACTTGCATAATCATAGAACGCAACAAACGCAGGTGCTTTCATCGCCGGATCCTCTGTTTCATCCGCCGCCGTACCACTTCCACCTTCCGTTTCATCCGATTTTTCCTCAGCCGTCGGCGAATACACCGACGCCGATACATATGTATTCGCTATCTGACTGTCTGCCGGAAGCTGTGCGGCGAGCCCCCCTGCGAATCCGCCGGTATATGCCGCTACGTTATAACGTCCGGTAAGATTCTCAAAAGCTGTATTGGCGTTTGCCCCATTCCCTGGTTTTTGGGAGGTATCAAACTTCTTGTTTGCTGTATGACCGCCGACATAACAACTCTGAATCTGCACCGTGGAACCGCTTGCGGCGGCTGCAGCTGCTGCTTTCTCAGCAGTTCCGACCAGACCGCCGGCGTACATACCTTCCACATAGAGTGCCGCTGCGCTGTCGGTCAGGGAAATTTTTCCCTTTGCCATGCCGATCAGGCCGCCCGCCGTTCCCTTTAAAGCGCGGATCCGGTATTTGCTTTCTTCCTCCAGCTCCAGATCGGCTGCTTTTTCTGTGCTGCTTCCCAGCTTATCACGGAAATGATTCTCCGCCAGCGCATCCTGGACGGTCAGACTGCTGCCCTCAAATGTGCCAATCAACGCACCGGCAGAAGCGCCGGTCTGCTCTGCCTGCACCTGTGGATATTCCACCTGCACCTTTTTAATTTCCACCGTTGGCAGCTTTATAGTTCCCCGGGAATCCGTTCCCGGCGTCACTGCGCCGATCAAAGCGCCTGCATTCGCCTTCGTCCGGACCACTGGCTGGCAGATCAGCAGGTTTTTAACACTCATATCCTGCGTTACCGTTCCAAACAGTCCGCCCGTCCCATCTACTGCTGTGATTGAACTTGCCGCCGTTTTTCCTACCTGCAGACCATCAATCCGGTATGTATTTCCCTGATAGTCCAGTGGATACGGCAGGCTAAGCGGAAGATAACTTCCCGCCTCCGTGGTATATGTCTGTGCCGTCGGGTTCGTCCGATCTGCATTCGTTTCATCCGTCACCCGGTAGGCAATCGAGATGGTTTCCGCATTCTGATTCAAAAAATTCGAGCCAAATGCCGTATGCAGCTTCGCCACATGTCCGCAGTAACCGCTCTCGTCCGCAGTGTTTTCTCCCGCTTTCCAGGTCAAATCGCTATTCTGCATCGCCGTAACCGTTTTGGATGTAGTCACCGCTCCCGTGTACAGCTGATCCGGATCCCAGCCTGAAACCCGCTCATCCAGATTTTCCAGATGGCGGAAGCTGCCGATCCCCACGCTTCGGTTCGTACCGATCGATGCAAAGAGGCTGCTGCCTGAATCTGTATTGCTCGTCTTAACCTGCGAAAGCGCTTTATTGTTGAAAACCTGCGCGTACACAAAGATATTTTCGCCCGGAATAAAGGAGGCAAAACCTCTTTCATCCTGCTGAAATGTCATATCCGTCTGTGCCGGCTGGTTGAAATCCATAAATTTGAATCCTGTACTTCCGCCCGTGCCGGCTGGCGCCGCTATGTCATCCAGAATGACCTGATACGTTCCATCCGAATCGCCCGAAGTTCCGGACACCTTCGCCACACGCGCCGAACGGCTGCTTCCCGGGGCATTGATCTCGATGTAGCCGGTTGTGCCACTCTTTTCTCCCTTTACAAACAGGCTCAGCGAATGTTCATTTTTATTCGGATCCCCGATTTCCGCATATAAAATATCATCATTCACCAATTTCACTGTCGGTGCCTCGAATTTCTCCACCGGCAGTTCCGGAACTTCCAGATTTCCTGATGCGTAATATCCGATCGGCAGCTTCTGATCCTTATAATTGGAGTTAGCACCCGTAAACCGCTCCCGTTTTCCGGCATCAGACGCCGCCGCCAGAAGTGCCTCGCTTCCGATATCTGTCTGCACAAACTGATAATGATCCGAATACCACACCTCGCGGACCAGTCCTGCCTTCGGATCATAGAAAATAAGATAGCTCCCGTCTGCACGGACAGTCTCATCAATCGATCCAAACGGAAGAAGGCGCTGCCGGATCTCCTCGGTCACATTCGCAGACACCAGCGCTGCCTCACCGCCAGACTCTTCTTGTTCCGATTCAGGCTGCCCTGCCTGTTTTTCCGGCACATAGAGAACCGCGTAGATATTTCCCTCTTTCTCCTCCGCCAGCACTGTATTTTCTACCGAAATTCCCAGCTTTGCCTGCTTTTGATCGTCCGAAAATTCCCCCTGTGCCTCCATATGGAGCAGACGCGGAATCGTCCCATTGGAGACTTCCAGTGTCAGATGATTCTGCGCCGCCAGAAAGATCTCCTTCGCTGTCTGATCCATCTCCAGACGGCGGAGCTTTCTCTGGTAACGAATCACTGCAACAAAAGAAAGACTGGCAAGAATACCGACAATCGCAATCACCGTCAAAAATTCCGGCAGCGTAAACGCCGCCCTTCTCTTCTGTTTGTTCTGTCTCTTCTGCTCCATCTGTCCTCGTTCCTCTTTTAATTTTATTTCTGATCCAGGTTGACCGCACGCACGATCAGGTTAATCGGCTTTACCACCGCTTTCCGGGAAGTTCCCATCGTATCTTTTTTCCGGTAGATCGCCAGATTTTGAACCGTAAAGCACGCCGTCTCCTCCGAATAGGTATAGCCGTCAAATGCCGTATAATATTCATCCGAGATCGCCGCCTGCGTCAGCAGAGGTATCTTATTATACGCATCATCGTAAGTATAATCCCCATACCATTTTTCAATGCCCGTGCCAGACCAGTCTGTCGCACTAAAGTGCAGCCACAGGTGGCTGTTTCCACTCCGCAAAAGAGGTGTTACCATTTCTCCTGTTTCGGAAGTCCCAGCAGAATTTTTCACTTCCAGCGCATTGGCAAATTCATCGGTCATCAGCTGCGCCGTGAGCGACAGCGCCTGCTCTGCATCTGCCTGATCCTGCATCCTCTGGTAAACATTTTTTACCATCATCACGCCGCCTCCAAGCACCGTGCCGATCATACCGAGAATCACAATCGCCGCCAGCAGCTCCGTCAGCGTCATACCGTTCTTTGACCGGAGTTTTTTCTGACATACTGAAAAGAGCTTGCAGTGACCCTTGGATGCCGTCTGTTTCTGCTGCCTGCAATGCCTATTTCTGCATCTGCGGCATTCACTTCTCTCCTGTCCCATCTCTGTCTCCTCTATCGGTATCTGTAAAGCAGATCTTGTAAGTTTACCTCTTCCTCTTCTGCATCCGAATCAGCCTGGCTCACATACAGTACGATCGGATACTGTCCCGTCCGGTAATTCGTCTGTATGCCTGTCTGGTAGGCATTTGACGCCAGGCTTTTCTTCATGCCGCCGGTTCCAGATGCCTCCAGCTCCAGAACATATCTGCCCGACGCCTGTTCCGCTGTCCGGTTGTTCTCCAGCTGATTGCGGCTGTCATAATAGCCCGCCATCTGCTCTTCGCCCTGCTGCAGCATCCTGCCGGACGCCAGAAATACACTCAGAAACAGCGTCATTCCCAGTGCAATCACAAGAACCGATATCAGTACCTCTGTCAGCGTCTCTCCCGCATTGGCACGCAGCTTTCTTCCAGCTGCCCATTCCATTCTACTTATCATCCTGCAGCAGCTCCTTCTCTATTGTTCCATTCTGCCAGCGGATCGTCGTGATGATGGTCGTCGTCGTGATCGTGTAGGAATCATCGTCATCCGAATCTCCGTCATCGCCTGCTACTGTGACCGTCTCACTCTCGGAGCTATGTGCTGCTTCCAGCTCCAGCCGTTTCTCGCACCGCTCTTCCTTCTTGTCATCCGCCGTTACCGTATCTGAGATAACCGCCTTGATTTTATAATCATCCATCATCCACAGGCGTACACTGGTCTTTAACGGGTCAATCGTGTTCCCGCTCGTTCCGGCTTTCTTCACTGACAGAGTAAAATCTTTGTACGCTATTTCTTCCTCCGATGCATTCTCCCCGTCTGCCAGCTTCCGATACTCATTATTTCTATAAATATCCACGATCAGTGAATCGAGAACCGCGCTATTCGCACTCTCTGCGCTTGACAAACCCGAATCCGTTCCATAGAACTTTTGCCACGTCGCCTCATTATCCGTGTTTTTCCGGCTGCCGACGTAGTAGCAGTAAAAATCATCCTCATCGTCTTCCTCGTCATCCCGGCTGTCATGCACGATCACTTCCTTGATCTTGACTATATTCTCCGTCTTCTGCAGCTCATCCCGCAGAAATGCCGCCGCCGAGTCCACCGCATACCTCTTCTGGTCCTCCCTAGGCAGGTGGCGGATCTTTCCAGCCGACGCGGAAGCGAACGCCAGAATGATCGACGCGCCCACCCCGCAAAACACAAAAAACAGGAGCGCCGCCATCAGGCTGGCGCCATCCTGATTTTTCATACGCATGAAAACCTGCCTCCAGATTTCCGGGCGTTTTTCACTGTTCCCTGCTTTTTTCATGCTTTATTCTCCCAGCGCCGCCTCTGCCGCTGTCTCAAGGTCAGAACGCTGCAGGTTCGACGCATCCGCATTTGCCAGTCCCGACGGTGCCTGCGTCTCCTCCGGTTCCAGCTCCAGGCCTTCCTCCGATTCCGCATTGTAGCGGGTCTCAAAATAGGTCAGCTGGAACGCCACCGCCACTGAGTGGATGCGGATATCCTCTAACTCTTCATTTTCCAGATCTTTATCATCCTGAATGCTCAGATCCTCGATCAGACAGCGGTACGGTCCTTCAACCACCTCATGAAGCATCGAAACAGCGTGATCAAACGAATCCGCCGTAAAAGAAATATTCATCGCGCGGCGGATCTCCATTCCGTCCACCTGCGGCTCTGAATACTGGAAAGTAAAATCATACGCATTCGCAAAAATACGGTTCAGCTCCTCCGTCTCCGTCTTGAAATGATTGTAGGCCGGAACCATCGGCGCATTCGATGCCTTGTTTTCCTCGATCTCTTCCTCCATCTGCCGGATCTGCATCGCTTTCATCTGCTCCAGCTGAATCTGGGCATCCAGCTCCGCCGTGTCCGCCGCCTCAATCCGCCGCTGCACCGGCAGGTAAAATCCGGCATAGTAGCCGCCCGCGATCAGGGCAAAGACTACAACCAGCAGCACTATTTTCTGTGTTTTTGTTAATACATATTTCCCTAACGAATTCATTCTTCTTTGCCCTCTTCTGGTTCGTTAAAAAATACAGCCATTGACACTCCCACCTGCTTCAAGGATGCCAGAACTCTCTCTTCGCCATCTTTCTTCACTGTTTCCTCCAGCGAAGCGGTCACATAGCGCGCATTCGGATCCGCCTCCGCATCACGGACCAGCTGCGGAAAGAGTGTACCATTAGGAATGGTTCCTTCCAATGACATCTGATCCGAAGTGATCGAAACACTCGAAACTGCCGTCAGCGGGAAAATCTGTGATTTCAGGGAATCCAGCATCATCCGGCGGTCCGGAAGCTTACTCTCTTCCTCATTCAGATACCCATTTCCATAATGCGCGTACTCTGCCAGAACCTCACCGTACACCTCGTTGGATTTCTCCAATGTACGAAGCTCCTTCTCTGTCGCCGCATAAACCGCCTCTGCCCTGTCTGCCTCCTGCAGGGGAAGCATTACGCCAAATCTCGAAAATCCGTAGACAAAAACCATAAAAACGGCAAACGCGCCCAGCTCCGCCGCTATTTTTCCTTTTTTAGTCTGCTTCTGATACAGATTGATACGCCGTTTTTTCGGATACTTCGGACCGCCAATCTGCATATTTGCGATTGATTTTAAATCAGCCACCGCTCTTCCTCCTTATGCAAGTAATACACCGTATGCCTGCGGGCTGTCGATCCACTCGTCTTCCTCATCCAGAGAGACCTCCGGCAGAAGCTCCGCCACACTCCGCACCGGCAGATCCAGCGTTTCTTTCAGCGCATCGATCAATTCCCCGTATCGTGCGCCTCCGCCGCAATAATAGAGGCTGTCGATCGTATTATTCACATTGTTGAAGCTATAAAAGTTCAAAACTCGCATGACCTGGACGGCGCGGGTCCGGTACTGCTCCTCCAGCACAGCCGCCAGATTTTCTTCGTCGGTCTCCTCGCGGTTTTCTTCCTCCGCCTCAATTCCCAGTTCCTGCATCTTGTTCTTATCTCCCAAACGGATCTGCTCGATCTCCTCACAGCCCGGCTCCATGGTACGGGTAATATCATAAACCCCCTCACGGAAGAAATGAATCCGCAACGCCTGTGTTCCCAGATCCAGAACAGCGTAATCCTTTCGCTCCTGTGCATACTCCAGAATCCGCTCCAGGCCAAGCACCGCCGGGACCAGGCCGACGAGCTTCAGGCGCGCCATCTTTGCCAGCTTTTCAAACTGCTGCGACAGCGTCTTCGTGCACGCCGCACCAAGAAGATCCATCGTCCCCTCTTTCGTCTGAATCATCGCGTAATCAAAAACATACTTGTCCATCTCACCGCCGATATAGTCATGAAACTCATACGGCAGGTTCAGCCGGAGCTGTTCTTCCGTCATCAGCGGCATCTCAAACCGCCGCACATACACATCCTCCTGACGGATGACAAATACCACATTCCGGCACCGGATCGCATATTCCTTCAATAAATCCATTATCAAATCCGCACAGACGTGCATATCGGTCAGATCCATTCCCTGAACCCGCTCGCTGATGAACTCTTTCAGTTCACCCTTTTCCGCATATGCAATCTTGATACGGTAATGTCCAATTTCAATTCCTAAACAATTCTTCATCTCTGCACTCCCCTTAAAAGAGTTTTATCGTGTACAGCTTACAAAAGCCACAGCCCCCTATACCATCCTGTCAGTTGTTCACCAAACAGAAGCATCAGAAAGAAAGCTGCCGCAATCGCCGGTCCAAATGGGATTTTCCCCTTTCTCCAAACCAACGAACATCCGATTCCAAGCACACAGCTGAGAATCAGAAAAAATAATACCTCCCAGATAGAACGAAGGTACAGCCCCGTCACAAAAAAAAGCTTGATATCCCCGCCTCCCAGGCTTTCCTTTCCCGTCAGGCGGTCAAATAAAAGTGAAAGTGCCAGCATACCGCCCGACAAGCCAGACCCCGTCAGAACACCACGCAATATCTGTGCGCCCGTTTCCGGCAGACAGACTGCCGTTCCGAAAAAAATCAGGACTCCTGCCACCTGCAGGCGATCCGGTATGATCCACGCATGCAGATCCGTGAGCGTCAGGCACAAAAGCACAATCCACAGAAGTATCCCCCGCAGTGCCAGCACCGAAACATCGAACCGGTACACGATCAGACAGCACGCGATCCCCGAAACAAGTTCCGCCCAGAACGATTCCGCCGGGATCTTTGCCCCACAGTAACGGCATCTTCCCCGCAGACACAGCCACGAAAACAGCGGCACCAGATCCGACACGCCCAGCACATGCCCGCAGGCATCACAGTGCGATCTCCCCTTTAGGATCGAAGCCCCCGCAAGCATCCGCCCCGCCAGACAGTCTGTGAAACTGCCGAGGGCACAGCCAAGGATAAATGTTATGGTTAATATGTAAATCGTTAAAAATGTGGTTTGATGCAGCATCGCCGCGTTCTCTCCCGTCTATGATTTCGTCTCTTATCTGCTATCTTGCCCCTTAGTAATACACCTTTTAGTGGGTGGTGTTGGTTTGTGCGGTATGGATCACTCTTATTTAATAAAATGATTTTAACACCTTTTTATATTTTTAGCAAAAATGGATGGGAAAACCCCATCCATTTTTCCACGTATGTGGTTTTATTCTTCATCAATCTTTGTCCGCATCAGCGAATAATTTAACTGTTGCTCCGCTCAAGGTGTTATCATCAGTCTTTGTGCCACTTGTTGGTTCAATTTCAACACTGATTTTTTTATATTTATTTTTTGAGGATACCGCATCGTCCATATCCGCCACTTCATGAGTTGCTCCTTTTGGGGTATTCTCACCAAGCTTTGTTGCTACACCTGTACTAATATCATAATCATATGTAGCTTTTGCAGAAGTATCCTTATCATCAGTTAAATACTCCGCAACCGCTGCCGCCTTCGCAGCTCTCAGGTTTGCTTGATTCGTAGCCTTTCTAGCCTTGCTCAGCTGTGCCGTAAATACTGGAATCGAGATTGCAACCAGGATACCCACGATTGCAACAACCACCAGCAGCTCAGCCAGTGTGAAACCTTTTTTGTTCTCACGAACTTTCTTAATTAAGCCCTTCATAAAATCAATCTCCTTATTGTATAGTATTTTATTAATGAACACAGAATTTCCTCTGCGCCATCCAGCCTCTGCTGTATCACATTTCACATGTGTGCAGTCAATTCTTACATCAGATCATACATTGTAAAGATAGGCAGATAAATCGACACTACAATGATACCCGCAAAAATCGCAAGCACCACCAGCATCGTCGGTTCCAGCAGTGCCAGAAGCCGCTGGATTCGGTAATCCGCCTCGTTGGTGTAATAATCGGCGACATTGTCCAGTGTCTCCTCGAGTTCACCGGTTTCTTCTCCGACGGAACACATATCGACCATCGTCAGCGGGAAATATCTCTTTCCCTGCAGACATTCCACCAGGCTGCGTCCCTGTTCGATCCCTGCCCGCATGGAGCGGACATCCTCGCTCAGAAGTGCATTGTCCATGACCTTCGCCGTCGTATCAACCGCCTGGTTGATCGTGATACCCGCTGCCAGAAGCACCGACATCGTATTAGCAAACTGTGCTGCGCCGTTCATCTGGTTGATCACGCCCACAAGTGGAAGGGATAACGCGATCTTTGCTTTCTGAATTCGCCCCTGCGGCGTATTGCCATAGACCTGCGAACCAATCTTCAAAAACACCAGCACCGCCAGCATCAGCAGCCACCACTTCGCGAAGAAATGGGAAGTCGCAATCAGCATCCGCGTCATCAGCGGCAGCGTACCGCCCAGATCGGTAAATACATCTGCCAGTGTCGGGATAACCTTCGCCATGACGATAATCAGGACAACCACCGCAATCGCAACGACGAACAAAGGATACGTCATCGCTCCCTTGATCTTCTCCGTCGTCTTGTAGGACTTTTCGTAAAACTTCTGAAGCCGGTCAAAGGATCGTTCCAGTGTACCGGACTGCTCGCCTGCCCGGATCGTCTCGATAAACGTGAGCGGAAAACGGTCGCTATACTTTTCCAGCGCCGACGCAACGGTACTTCCGGCAGCTACTTCCTCTGCCGCAGCCCCCATGATCTTCCGGATCCGCTTGTCCTCATTCTGAGCTGCCAGCATACGCATCGCGCGCGCCACGGTCATACCCGAATGAAGAGTGATCGCAAACTGCGAACACAGGATCGCCAGCTTCTTCGTCTTGATCCGCCTGCTTCCGATCTCCATCTCCAGGAGACTGCCGTCATCAGGTCTTTTCTTCTCTTTCTTCTGACTGATGCTCAGAAGAATCGGATAGTTTTCCCGGATTCTGGAAGCGGCTGCCGCTTCACTCTCAGCCTGGAGCACTCCCCGGACTTCTTTTCCATCCCGTCCCAGCGCTTTATATGAAAAATTCGGCATCTCTCATACCTCCAGCCACAGGATTCAGCTGTACGCCATCTGTATGTACATCGCCATCTGCATCCTTTTTATGATTATTTTAACATCTTTGTTTGTTTTTGTAAATATACCGTCAATCCTTTGGGCATTTTATGCAAATTTACACATCTAAATTGGCTTATTTTTTGCTATTTTCTCTATACACGCTTTGTTTTTGCCAATCTATTTTTGTATATATTTTCACCAACACATCTGACTTTTCTTTTCCAGACTATTTCTGGTATATAGATCATCAGAGCGGAAATGGTACGTCCCGCCTGACACTCCCAAAAGAATAGCTCCCGTTTCTTTTTATCTTCTCTCTTATTTCTCGTTCTTCTTATCCAGCATCTCTTCCATCGTATGCCATCCCAGCACCGCGCATTTGACACGCGCCGGCATATGGGAAACATCGACCAGGGCACCGGCTTCCTCGAGTTCTTCGATCTCGTTCTCGCCTGCCTCGCCCTTGATCATCCGCAGGAACAGATCCGCCAGATGGCGTGCTTCCTCTTCGGATTTTCCGATGATCAGATCCAGCATGATATCAGCGGACGCCTGGGAGATTGCGCAGCCGCTTCCCTCAAAAGCACCGTCTACCACCTGTCCATCTTCGACCTTCAACTGAAGAATGATGTCATCTCCACAGCTCGGATTGACGCCCTCTAATACCAGATTGGCATCCGGCAGCTTTTCTTTATGTAACGGATGCAGATTGTGATCCGTCAGTATTTCATTGTAAAAGGTTCTATTCTCCATATCCCATTTTCCTCCGGATTTCTTTCAGGTTCTGGACAAAACGGTCGATGTCCTCCTCCGTATTGTAGAACGCAAAGCTGGCACGCGCTGTTGCAAATACACCCAGATGTTTTAAAAGCGGCTGGGCGCAATGGTGGCCTGCGCGCACATTGACATTTGCGGCATCCAGAATCGACGCGATATCGTGCGGATGTACGCCGTCCACGGTAAAGCTGATAATTCCGTTGTGCTCTTCCGGCTTATCGCTTCCCTGGATATGAACGCCCGGAATCTGCTGCATCGCCGTCATTGCCCGTGTTGTCAGCAGCTCCTCACGCTTCCGCACCTCGTCAAATCCGACGTTCATCAGATAATCGATCGCCGCCTGTAAGCCGACCGCACCGCCGCCATTGACGGTACCGGCTTCGAATTTATGCGGCAGTTCGGCAAAGACTGCGGATTCCCGGCTGACCGAATCGATCATCTCGCCGCCCGTCAGGAACGGCGGCATCGCATCCAGAAGGGTCTCTTTTCCGTACAGGACGCCGATTCCCATCGGTGCCATCAGCTTGTGACCGGAAAATACAAGGAAATCTGCATCCAGTGCCTGCACATCCACCGGAATATGCGGGGCGCTCTGTGCCGCATCGATGACGATGACACCGCCTTTTTCATGCACCAGTTTCGTCAGTTTCTCTACCGGATTTCTGCGGCCAAGGACATTGGAAATCTGCGGCATCGCTGCGATCTTTGTCTTTTCTGTCACCAGGGCTTCCATATCCTCATCCCGGTAGGAACCATCCGGCTGACATTCCAGATAAACGAGCTTCGCACCTGTCTGTCTGGATACCATCTGCCACGGCAGGATATTGCTGTGGTGGTTATCAATGCTGATTAAGATCTCATCGCCTGCTTTCAGACTGGTTAAACCATAGCTGTACGCGATCAAATTCAGGCTCTCGGTGCTGTTGCGTGTAAACACGACCTCGCTCGTCTTTCCAGCATTGATAAATTTCCGCACGCGCTCTCTTGCCGCTTCATATGCCTCCGTCGCCTCGATTCCCAGCTCATAGAGCCCGCGGAGCGGATTGGCATTTTTCTTTGTATAGAAATCTTCCACTGCCTTTAATACCGCCTCCGGACGCTGTGCCGTCGCCGCATTGTCCAGATATGCGATATCCGAACCCGCAAGCAGGGGAAAATCTTTCTTGTAATCTGTCATGTTCTGTTCCTTCTTATATATTTGTTTGTATACTTGCTGCAAAAACAAACCGCAGCCAACTTACAGTTTTTTCATTTTATTATCGCTTCTGGTTCATGAACTCCTGAACCTGCTTCTGTACTGCCTCGTCTGCTACCAGCTCATTCAGCGCGTCGATTCTCGCCCGCGCTACCATGCGCTCAGCTTCCTCTCTCGACAGTCCGCGGGAGCACAGATAAAACAGCGTTGCATCGTCCAGATCGCCCATCGAAGCGCCGTGATTTCCTTCGACATCTTCTTCCGCACACAGAATCAGAGGAATCGTCTGGTTTACGATGTCGTCGCCGAGCAGCAGCACTTCCTCGCGCTCAGTTCCCTTTGCCCCGGCGCATCCCGGCACGAAATCGATCGTTCCACGGAACAGCTTGGAGGAACCGTCCTGCAAAACGCCAGAGACTTCCATCATACTCTCTGTCTTTTTGCCGCGGTGGCGTACTGTATAGTTCATATCCAGCCTCTGGTTTACACTGGTGTAATAGCCGATCTTCGCGTCAAATGCGCTCTTTTTTCCTTCCAGCTCGGTCAGGCAGCCCGCGTAGACCTTGCCTGCGCCCAGCTCCAGTTTCAAAAGCTCAAATGTGGCATTTTCCCCGCAGGACACACCGATATCACTCAGGCAGGTATATCCGGCGCCGAGAAGCTGCACTTCCTGAAGCTGTACCTTTGCATTCTTTTCCGCATGGACCTTTACCTGGAACGAGGATGTTCCCTGTGCGTCCTCCCCGGAGCGGAATACGATCAGCACGTTTAAGCGGCTGTTTTCCCTTGCATCCAGGCAGAGGCGGTTCTGGTAACTGCCGTTTTTGTAATCGACGCAGAGAACCGTCCATTCTGTATTTTCATTCTGCAGCACAGCTGCCGCTTCCGCTGTCAGCCGGTAGATACTTCCCGCACCGGCATTTTCTTCTGCAACAGCCGTTCCATTTGCAGTGTCCGTTCTATTTGCGCCAGCCGTTCCGCATTCCGCCGCCATCGCATCGTACTCGCGTCCCATGCCGGTCTGGATCTCGTCCCACTCTTTTCCGGAGATTTCTTTTTCCCAGGTCACACCTGCTGCCAGGCGCTCCGGTTTTGTCAAAACACTTTCCTCCGGCCACTCAATCTGTATCTGGCTTTCGTTCATTCCCAGCCGGTTCCAGGTTCGGGTCGGAAGAATGTTTACTGTCATTTCTTTCTGTCCCATTGTTTCCTCCTGTCGTTACCATTCATGCACTTGCATGCCCCGCAGCAGAATCTGTTATTTCAAAATCCCCGCTGCAAACAGTAACCATCTATTATCCGATACTGCCTTTCATCTCAAGCTGAATCAGGTTGTTCATCTCAACCGCGTACTCAAGCGGCAGCTCCTTCGATACATCATCCGCAAATCCGCTGACGATCATTGCGCGCGCGTCCTCCTCGCTGATGCCGCGTGACATCAGATAGAAAACAGCCTCGTCGCTGATCCGTCCGATCTTTGCCTCATGGCCGACGTTCGCGTCGCGGGTCCGGATATCCATCGCCGGGACCGTATCGGAACGTGAAATATCATCCAGCATCAGGGACTGGCAGGAAACCGATGCCTTAGAACCGGATGCCTGTTTTCCAATCTGCACGCTGCTTCGGAACGTACTGATACCGCCGTCCTTGGAAATAGATTTCGTATTAATATAGGAAGAAGTCCGCTTGCCCGTGTGGACTACCTTCGCACCGGTATCGAGGTTCTGACCCTCTCCGGCAAAAGTAATGCCGGTAAATTCCATTCTTGAATCATCGCCCTTTAAGATACTCATCGGGTACAGATACGATACATGGGAACCAAAGGAACCCGATACCCACTCGATCGTGCCGCCCTCTTCCACAATCGCGCGCTTGGTGTTCAAATTGTACATATTTTTCGACCAGTTCTCGATCGTCGAATAGCGGAGTTTCGCATTTTTGCCGACGTACAGCTCAACACAGCCCGCATGCAGGTTTGCTACGTTATATTTCGGCGCAGAACAGCCCTCGATGAAATGCAGATATGCCCCCTCATCAACGATGATCAGAGTATGTTCAAACTGTCCGGCTCCCGGTGCATTGAGACGAAAATAGGACTGAAGCGGGATCGTAACCGACACGCCCTTTGGCACGTACACAAAAGAGCCGCCGGACCAGACCGCCCCGTGCAGCGCTGCAAATTTATGTTCCTGCGGTTTGACCAGATGCATAAAATGAGTCCGGATCATTTCCGCATATTCGCCGTGCATTGCGCTCTCCAGATCAGTGTAGACAACGCCCTGCGCCGCTACCTCCGCGCGCACGTTATGATATACTAACTCCGAGTCATACTGGGCGCCCACGCCTGCCAGTGATTTCTGCTCCGCCTGCGGGATTCCCAGACGCTCAAAGGTATCTTTGATGTCCTTCGGAACCTCCGACCATTTGGCGCTCATCTTGGATTTCGGGCGGACATAGGTTACGATGTTATCCATGTCCAGATCCTCGATATCCGGTCCCCAGTTCGGGACCTGCAGGGAATTGTAAATCTGTAAGGACTGCAGACGGAACTGCTGCATCCATGCCGGGTCATTTTTCTCCTTAGAAATCTTCTCAACGATCTCCGGGGTCAGACCCGCTTTTACTTTATATGCGTCATTTTCTTTGTCTTTTATATCGTAGATGCTGCGATCTATGTCATCTACATACGTTTTTTCTTTCATGTTCGATGCCTCCATATTACCCGTGCTGATTCGTTATTACTGTCGCGTTATCCTGCGGCACCTTCGATTTCAAAAATGCCTGCCTGCGAACAGTAACGATTAGTTCCGGGCGTCTGCCACACCCGCCTCACGGATAAAGGATTCGTAGCCTTCCTGGTTGATCTTATCAACCAGGGAGCCGTCACCGGTTGCCACGATCTTTCCATCTACCATGATGTGCGTATAGTCAACATGCAGTGCATCGAGAATCCGGGTGCTGTGCGTGATAATAAGAAGCGCGCCGTTCTGGTTCTTCTGGTACTCTTCCACACCCTTAGAAACCAGACGGACTGCATCAACATCCAGACCAGAGTCTGTCTCATCGAGGATTGCCAGGCTCGGATTTAAGAGCATCAGCTGTAAAATCTCAGATTTTTTCTTCTCACCGCCGGAAAAGCCCACGTTTAAGCTTCTCTGTGCATACGATTCATCCATCTGGAGAATGTCCATCGCCTTTTTGAGCTGTTTATGAAATTCCCAGATCTTTAAGTTCTTGCCAGTCTGCTGGCGCATCGCGCTCCGCAGGAAGCTTTCCAGCGACAGTCCCGGTACCTCCAGCGGCTCCTGAAAGGACAGGAACATACAGGCTTTGGAACGATTGTCCGTGCACTCATCTGTGATATCCTCACCCATAAAAAAGATCTGACCGCACGTGATCTGATATAGTGCGTGTCAC
>ENA-UOJD01001952-UOJD01001952.1-human-gut-metagenome-genome-assembly--contig:-P48-NODE-1952-length-18508-cov-8.745570_pt1 | contig 18508 bp, 15 predicted proteins | sample MGYA00242342_ERZ723889 | MGnify/ENA metagenome assembly ERZ723889
TGCTACTTGGACCAACACGGATAATATGTTCCGTGGGCTGATGATTTGCGGTGGGTGCAACACGCGAATGGTATTCACCACTCGAAAAAAATCGCAAATCGAAAGGTCACTTCAGCTGCAATACGCACCGGCGTTACGGCGGAAAAGAGTGTTCTTCGCATTACATCACGTTGGAGCAGGTGACGGAGTTGCTGTTGGGTGATATTCAGAAACATGCAGCGCTGGCAGCTGCTGACCACGATGCCTATGTAGAACACCTCGTCCAACTTTCTGAACGGGAATCGAACGGTGAGAGAATATCGCAGCAGAAAGAAGCGGACACCTGCAAGCGCAGGCTGGATGAACTGGACACCTTACTTCAGCATATTTACGAGGATCATGTGTTCGGACGGCTTTCCGATGAGCGCTATGCTGCTATGTCTGCAAATTATGAAGCTGAAACAGTGAAATTGAAAACACGCTATACGGAAATTCAGAAAAAACTTTCTGCCTGCAAACAGAAAGTCCGCAGTGCCAAAGCATTTGCGGACTTGGTAGAGCAGTACACCGATATTACTGAAATCACCGCCGAGCTTCTGCACACGTTGGTAGATAAAATCATAGTGTATGAAAAAGAAGTCATTGACGGACAGATTATTATGCGGGTGGATATTTATTACCGCTTTATCGGAAAAGTTGGTACGGTAGACAGCAATAGTTTACCGGCTCCCCGCATCCGCAGGGACGCAAAGCTTCTCAAGGCAACCAGTGTACTGCCGACTGTAGGAGACTGAATTTGAATGGTGCGCAATAAACACAACACCCCGGTCATCGTCAAGTACCCCTTCTGGCAGATGACGGCGAAGAATCCGAACGCAATCTACGTCTGTATCAATCAAGGGCAGACGGTGTGTCCGCAGGAGATCAAGAAGCGGTCTATCTGCATAGATGCGGATGTTGGATATATCATTTCTTTATCTGTATAACAAAAATAGCGGCAGGGATTTCTCCCTGCCGCCATCGTGCTTATACCCTATAAATCAGTTCGCTATTCACAATCTCCATAGCTCGGTTTCGGATGCTGTTCATTCGTCTGACCCATTCCATTTGGTCGCTTGCTTTCAGTTTTTCCGTAATTCCCTCTGCATCTGCCGTTTGTTTTGCAAGCCGAAGAAAAAGTTCCTCTGCCTGTCGGTCAATATCTGCAAGATAGGCATTCAATTCACCGCTGGTCAGCAGATTGGCATAGCGCACACGGCGATGCTCCTTGAGATAGCGGAGATGCCGCTGTCCCCATATTCCGATTGGCTCTTGTTCTTGCTCTGGCTCATCGTCCCCGGCAATGAGATAATAATCGCCGATTAGCTCGTATTTCAGCCCTGTGCGCTCATCGGTAATGTACTTTTCCATCATCAGCGCCTCCATCCCCACAACATTGACTTCTGCGGCTTTGCCTTGGCGACTTTGATTAATATCTCATCTACGGCATCTGTGTACCGTCCCGCCGCAATCAACTTGTTGCGAAACCGGTTCAGCCCTCTCAATGATAAGCCGCCATTCCTGCCGGTTCAGTTCCACATAGTATTTCTGCTTCATACGCTGTTCCTCCTTTGATTTTCTGCAATTATTGTAGCAGGAGAATTAGCGTAAACCGAATGTACGGATATAAGAAAATCACCGAGAAAAGTCCGTAGTGGACTGATCTCGGTGATTTTCCTTGCCATTGCTACGCCTGACAGCTAAGTCCTTTTAACATTTCGTTTTCAGTCCGTGACTTTGCAACTCAGTTTTTCTCTCATTGCCGATTCAGCTGCGGTGATAATTTGATTTACCGCCTTATCAACGAAAACCGAAGGTTTTTCAGCCTTTCGGGCATCATTCCCACTCAATCGTCGCTGGGGGTTTACTGGTGATATCGTAGACGATGCGGTTAATATGGGGGACCTCATTGACGATGCGGGCGGAGGTACGGTCGAGGACGTCGTAGGGGATACGAGCCCAATCGGCGGTCATGAAGTCGGTGGTGGTGACGCCGCGGAGGGCGAGGGTATAGTCGTAGGTGCGGCTGTCGCCCATGACACCGACGGAGCGCATATTCGTCAGCACGGCGAAATACTGGCTGACGCTGTAGGCGAGGCCTGCGTTTGCCAGCTCCTCGCGGAAGATGGCGTCGGCATCGCGCAGGGTATCGAGCTTCTCGCGCGTGATCTCGCCGAGGACGCGGATGGCAAGGCCGGGGCCGGGAAAGGGCTGGCGCATGACCAGATATTCCGGCAGGCCGAGCTCGCGGCCGAGCTGGCGGACCTCGTCCTTGAACAGCAGGCGCAGCGGCTCGATGATCTCCTTGAAGTCGACGAAGTCAGGCAGGCCGCCAACGTTGTGGTGGCTCTTGATGACGGCAGCATCGCCCGCGCCGGACTCGATGACGTCGGGGTAGATCGTGCCCTGGGCGAGATAGTCGACGCGCCCGATCTTCTTGGCCTCGTCCTCAAAGACGCGGATGAACTCCTCACCGATGATCTTGCGCTTGCGCTCCGGCTCCGTGACCCCGGCGAGCTTGCCGAGGAAGCGGGCCTCGGCATCGACGCGGACGAAGTGCAGGTCCCACTTCCGGAACGCAGCCTCGACCTCGTCGCCCTCGTTCTTGCGCATCAGGCCGTGGTCGACGAAGACGCAGGTGAGCTGGTCGCCGACGGCCTCTGCGATGAGCGCGGCTGCGACGGAGCTGTCCACGCCGCCGGACAGGGCCAGCAGGACCTTGCCGCTGCCGACCTTCTCGCGGATGGCGGCGATGGAGGAGCGCATATAGTCGCCCATGTTCCAGGTGCCGGTGCAGCCGCAGACGCGGTAGAGGAAGTTGCGGATCATATCCTGACCATGCTCGGTGTGGTTGACCTCCGGGTGGAACTGCACGCCGTAGAAGCCGCGGGCCTCGTCAGCGATGGCGCCGGTGGGGCAATGCTCCGTGACGGCACAGGCGCGGAAGCCCTCGGGCAGGCGGGCGATGAAGTCGCCGTGGCTCATCCAGGTGACGCTCTGCTCGGGCAGACCCTCAAACAGGCGGCAGGGGGAGAAGTGCGTCTCCGTGCGGCCGTATTCGCGGGCCGTGCTGTCCTGCGCGGCCGTGACCTCACCGCCGAGCGTCTGGGCCATGAGCTGGCAGCCGTAGCAGATGCCGAGGACCGGCACGCCCAACGTGAAGATGGCGGGATCGACCTTCGGGGAGGCGGCGTCATAGACGCTGTTCGGGCCGCCGGTGAAGATAAAGCCCTTGGGCTGCATGGCCTTGAGCTCCTCCAGCGGGGTCGTGTAGGGCTTGACCTCGCAGTATACATTGCACTCACGGACACGGCGGGCGATGAGCTGGTTATACTGCCCGCCGAAGTCCAGAACGAGAATCGTTTCCATGCTCATTCCTCCCGGAAGACAAAGCCGTTTTCGTCCGCGCTCTCGATGATGGCGAGCGAATGCAGCGGGATACCGGCCTCGCGCAGGCGGTCGCCGCCGTGCTGGAAGCCCTTTTCCACCGCGACACCGATGCCGACGAGCTCGGCCCCGGCCTCCTTCACAATGTCGCACAGGCCGCGCATGGCCTCACCGCGCGCCATGAAGTCGTCGATGATGAGGACCTTGTCCGAGGCACTGAGCCACTCCTTGGAGACAAGCAGCGTGACCTTCTTCTTATAGGTATAGGAAAGAATATCGCTCTGGTAGAGGCCGCCCTCGATGTTGTCGCTCTTGGCCTTCTTGGCGAACACCATCGGCACGCCGAAGGCCTGCGCGCAGATCGTGGCCAGGGCGATGCCGCTGGCCTCGGCCGTCAGCACGAGGGTGATGTCCTTGCCGGCAAACACGCGCCTGAATTCCTGCGCGATCTGCTCCATCAGTGGTACGTCGATGCGATGATTCAGGAAACCATCCACCTTCACAATGTTTCCGGGCAGGATCTTGCCTTCCTTCCGGATCCGTTCCTTCAGAAGCTCCATGGGAACCTTCCGCCTTTCTCAATAGTAGATGCCTATATTATGCCGGAAAAACGCGGAAAAAGCAACAGGAAAAACAGGCTGCGGGAAAAGAATCGGAATGGCCCGGCTGCGTGCCTGCATGATGTACAGAGTATCGGTCAGGATGAATAGGCCGGTTGCGTCCGCAGCGGCGATCCCTGCACAACCCGCCGGACGAGAGGAAAATGTAGCGGCGGTCAGTGACCGCCCAGTAGGGGGAGCATTCAACGGCAGAAAGGCACTGGTGCACCGCTGCACTCGCTTGACGTGTCATTCCGAGGAGCGAAGCGACGTGGGAATCTCACAGTACTTGGCCGGATAATTGGGCACTTCCGGCGAAAACGTAACTGCCTTCCCGAGATTGCCACGTCGGCCTGCGGCCTCCTCGCAATGACAAATCCGGGAGCCGGTGCGGTCGGCGAGGGTATCCGGAAACTTGTAACTGCCCATGGCGCGCAGGGAACGCCGCTGCAGACACCGGCCCGGCGGGGACGCCGCCGGGCCGGGAACTGTTTTTGATTATTGGACGATGATCTTCCCGTCGGCGAAGTCCGTGATCACGCAGCCGCCTGCCGGGAATTGGTAGGTGTCACGCAAATCTTTTAAATGCAGCGTAACTTCACCGGGACTTTCGGAGACGATCCGGAGCGTATTGTCCTGCCAGTATACCTGCAGATCGCTCTCCTGCTCGCCGGTCAGTGTGAAGTAGAAGTCGTCTGTACTTGGAAAGGCCGCTTGCCTAAATTGGCCGTATGCGCTGTATGAGGTTATATTGCCGTCTAAACGGAAGCCGGTTGCTGTCAGCTCCAGCCACGGATCGTCGGTCCCATTTTTCAGATCGAGCCAGAGAAATATTTCGTCCGTATCCGCGCGCATTCCTGTATTTTCCGCCGTGAGTTCAAAGCGAAGCTTCTCGGTATCCGGGATCAGATACTTTGCCATCGTTGCCGTAACGGCATATGGCCATGTGCCTTCGCGAAGTATCTCCATTGTGGAATCTGCCGTTATCTTTCCATGCTCCGTATGCAGATATTCGCCTTCCGCATTATAGACCCGATTAAGAGTGGAGTATTCCGATATCCAAATATTTGTCATCGGTTCCAATTTCTGCTTTGTGCAGCCGAACAGGAGAGAGGAACCGGCGATGACTGTAATCGTGAAAGCCAGTAATTTCCAATATCTCGGGTTTTTCATGGTCATGGGCATTTTCTCCTTCCGTTCCAATTGAACGTTTGACAAGTATTCCCTTCCGATAAGTCCAACATATCACACCATAATGTTCCTGTCAATATTTTTACAGAAAATATCCCGTAATTTTCAATAATATGCAGTGCGGTAAATGGAAAAAGTCCCGGCGGGGATGCCGCCGCGCGAGAGAAAAATGTAGCGGTGTTCCCTGAGCGCCTGGGAGAACAGCAGTATTTGCGCCATTGATTCAGTGGCGCAGGACCTTCAGGTTTGTCATTCCGAGGAGCGAAGCGACGTGGCAATCTCGCAGTACTTGGCCGGATAATTGGGCACTTCCGGCGAAAACGTAACTGCCTTCCCGAGATTGCCACGTCGGCCTGCGGCCTCCTCGCAATGACAAATCCGGGAGCCGGTGCGGTCGGCGAGGGTATCCGGAAACTTGTAACTGCCCATGGCGCGCAGGGAACGCCGCTGCAGACACCGGCCCGGCGGGGACGCCGCCGGGCCGGGAACTGTTTTTGATTATTGGACGATGATCTTCCCGTCGGCGAAGTCCGTGATCACGCAGCCGCCTGCCGGGAATTGGTAGGTGTCACGCAAATCTTTTAAATGCAGCGTAACTTCACCGGGACTTTCGGAGACGATCCGGAGCGTATTGTCCTGCCAGTACACCCGCAGATCGCTCTCCTGCTCGCCGGTCAGTTTGTAATAGAAGTCGTCTGCACTTGGAAAAGCTGCTTGCTTAAAATGCCCCCTTGCATTGTATGAAGTTACTTTGCCCTTCAGACGGAAACCGTTCGCTGTCAGCTCCAGCCACTGATCATCGGCTTCATTCACCAGTTCTGCTATGAGATAAACCTCATTGGAATCCGCCCGTATCCCGGCATTTTTCGCCGTGACTTCAAAACGCAACTTTTCTGTATCTGGAATCAGATACTTTGGCATTGAAGCCGTAACGCCCATTGGCCAGGTACTCTCATGCAGAATTTCCATCGTAGAATCCGCTGTTACCGCACCGTTATCTCCTGTTTGCAGGTATTTGCCTTCCGCGTTGTATACCCAATTACTGATGTAATAGGGGGAAACCCAGACTTTTGTCATCGGTTCCAATTTCTGCTTTGTGCAGCCGAACAGGAGAGAGGAAATGGCGATGACTGCAATCGTGAAAGCCAGTAATTTCCAATATCTCGGGTTTTTCATGGGCATTTTCTCCTTCCGTTCCAATTGAACGTTTGACAAGTATTCCCTTCCGATAAGTCCAACATATCACACCATAATGTTCCTGTCAATATTTTTACAGAAAATATCCCGTAATTTTCAATAATATGCAGTGCGGTAAATTGAAAAAGTCCCAGCAAAATCGTGACTGCCTTCCCGAGATTGCCGCGTCGGCCTGCGGCCTCCTCGCAATGACAAGCTTGGGGGCCTCATGCCGCAGGCTTCATGCGGCAAATGCTGCCAGCCTGCATGGCGCTCACCGCCCGTAAAGGGCACGCCGCATCCGTAAGGCGGCAAAGCCGCCAACGGCTGCGCAGTGACCGCCGCTACAGGCTGACTTTTGGTTTCTGCCATTTTAACGGCGGCCGGTACGAAACGGCAGTGCCTTCCAGAGATTGCACGGCCCCTTCGGGGCCTCGCAATGACAATTCGGGGGGCGGTGTCGTTTTTTAGCCCTTCCATTAGGCAAAACCGCCTCCGTGTCTGAAAATCCGGCAGGGGAGCGGCATTGTCTATGGCGCGGGGGTGGGCGATGGGGTATACTCTGGACTGTTCCAAGGGGCAGGCCCGGCGGGGCTGCCCAAAAATCGAAGGAGGTGCTTTCATGCGTTCCGTGAAATTCATGCGCGCGGCGAAGACGAGCTACATCGTCCTTTCTGCGCTGTACTGCGTGTTCGGTGTGCTGCTCATTGCGGTGCCCGACTTTTCCATGAAGCTGCTCGGCATTCTGGTGGGCTGCATGATGATCGGATTCGGCGCGGTGAAGCTGATGGGGTATTTTTCCCGCGATCTGTACCGGCTGGCGTTTCAGTTCGATCTGGCCTATGGGATCCTGCTGATCGTGCTCGGGCTGATCGTGCTCGTGCGTCCCGTGCAGCTTGTGAGCTTCTTCTGTCTGGTGCTCGGCATCTGCATTCTGGCAGACGGCCTGTTCAAGATCCAGGCGGCATCGGATTCGAAGCGCTTCGGCCTGCGGCCGTGGTGGCTGATCCTGACGCTGGCGATCATGGCGTGTCTGGCCGGGCTGCTGCTCGTGTTCCGCCCGATGGACGGCGCGCGGGCGCTGCTGGTCCTGCTCGGTATCGCGATGCTGGCAGAGGGCATCCTGAACCTCTGCGTCGCGTGCAGCATGATCAAGATCATCCGGCACCAGCAGCCTGATGTTCTGGATGCGGAATTTTATGAGAAAAGAGGTTAAACCATGCGATTTTCCAAAGCGGTCGTGCGCGGCCGCGTCGCGATCCTGATCCTAACGGTGCTTCTGATGATCCCGGCTGTGTTCGGCATGCTGGAGACCCGGATCAACTACGACATGCTCAACTATCTGCCGGACGATATGGACACCGTCATCGGGCAGAACGCGCTGCTGGAGGACTTCGGCAAGGGCGCATTCTCCTTCATCGTCGTGGAGAATATGCCGGAAAAGGACGTTGCCGCCCTGCAGGAAAAGCTCGAGTCCGTCGAGCATGTGGAGACGGTCCTGTGGTACAACTCCCTGATGGACACGTCCATCCCGATGCAGCTTCTGCCCGACAAGCTCTATGACGCCTTCAACACCGGCGACGCGACGATGATGGCCGTGTTCTTCGACACCGCGACCTCCGCGGACGAGACGATGGACGCCATCCGTGAGATTCGCTCCATTGCGGGCAAGCAGTGCTTCGTCTCCGGCATGTCCGCCCTCGTGACGGATCTGAAGGACCTGTGCGAGCAGGAGGAGCCGATCTACGTTGCCATTGCCGTTGTGCTGGCGTGCGTGGCCATGATGGTCTTCCTTGACAGCTGGCTCATCCCGTTCGTGTTCCTTGCCAGCATCGGCGCCGCCATTCTGCTGAACCTCGGCAGCAACTGGTTCATGGGCGAGATTTCCTACATCACCAAGGCACTGTCCGCCGTGCTGCAGCTGGCCGTGACGATGGACTATTCCATCTTCCTGTGGCACAGCTACAATGAGCAGCGCGCGATCTACCCCGATAAATGCGAGGCCATGGCTCACGCCATCAGCGCCACGCTGACGTCCGTCGTCGGCAGCTCCATCACGACGATCGCGGGCTTCCTGGCCCTGTGCTTCATGTCGTTCACGCTGGGACGCGACCTCGGCATCGTGATGGCGAAGGGCGTCCTGCTCGGTGTGCTGTCCTGCGTGACGGTCCTGCCGTCGCTCATCCTGCTGCTCGACAAGCCCCTGCAGAAGACGCGCCATCGCTCCATCCTTCCGAAGATGGATGGCTTGGCCAAGAGCGTGACGAAGGTGTTCCCGGTGTTCCTGGCGCTGTTCGTGGTGCTGGCTCCGGTGTTCTACTTCGCCTATGACAAGACGAACGACGAAGTGTACTACGACATGGGCCAGTGCCTGCCGGAGGACATGGAGTATGTTATCGCAAACAGCAAGCTCTCCGAGGAGTTCGATATTGCCTCAACGCACATGCTGCTCGTGGACGCGTCCCTGCCGTCGAAGCAGGTGCGCAGCATGATCTCCGATATGGAGCAGGTGGACGGCGTGAAATACGTCCTCGGTCTCGAATCCGTCGTCGGCGCCGGCGTGCCGGAGGAGATCCTGCCGGATTCCGTCCGCTCTATTCTCAAGAGCGACAAATGGGAGCTGCTGCTCATCAACTCCGAGTACAAGGTCGCGAGCGACGAAGTGAATGCCCAGATCGATTCGCTCAATGCCATTCTGAAGAAATATGATCCGACCGGTATGCTCATCGGCGAGGCCCCGTGCATGAAGGACATGATCGAAACGACCGACCACGACTTCAAGGTCGTCAACGCGGTGTCGATCCTTGCGATCTTCCTCATCATCCTGCTCGTGGAGCGCAGCATCTCGCTGCCGTTCCTGCTCATCGCCGTCATTGAGCTGGCCATTTTCATCAACCTCGGCCTGCCGCATTTCCTCGGCCAGTCGCTGCCGTTCATCGCCCCGATCTGCATCAGCACGATCCAGCTTGGCGCGACCGTGGACTACGCCATCCTGATGACGACCCGCTATAAGGCCGAGCGCCTTGCGGGCAAGGAGAAGCGGCCTGCCGTTATCACTGCGCTTTCGACGTCGATCCCCTCGATCATCGTCAGCGGCATGGGCCTGTTCGCCGCAACGTTCGGCGTGGCCATCTATTCCGACATCGACATCATCAGCTCGATGTGCATGCTCATGGCGCGCGGCGCCATCGTCAGTATGCTCTGCGTCATCCTCATCCTGCCGGCCCTGCTGCTGCTGTGCGACCGGCTCGTGTGCGCCACGACGCTTGGCATGCGCCATTGCAATCATTCCAGAAAACACGCGGAGAAGCAGGATGCTTCTGCCCGCTGAGAATCGAAGACAGGAGGAACGAAGATCATGACAAAGACCGGATATAAAATTCTCTCTGGCTGCCTGTGCGCTGCACTGATCTGCACGATCACCGGCGCGTCGGTCCATGCGGAGAATGGGGCGCTGCACGCCCCGCAGGATACGAAGGCGGCCTCCGCTGCGGCGGAGGAGCGCGCCTCGAAGGAAGAGACCGTTTATGTCATCGCCGGAGCCGACGGCAAGCAGCAGAGCGTGATCGTCAGCGACTGGCTCAAAAATCCGAACAAGGAAACGAGCCTGCAGGACGTCTCGGACCTGACGGACATCGAGAACGTCAAGGGCGACGAGACGTGGACCGCGAACGGCACGAGCCTGACGTGGGATGCACAGGGCAATGACATCTACTATCAGGGCAAGAGCGAAACGGAGCTGCCCGTGACCATGAACATCAGCTACCAGCTCGACGGCAAGGACATCGCCCCGGCCGAGCTGGCGGGCAAGAGCGGCAAGGTGACCATCCGCTTCGACTATGAGAACCACTGCACGACGACCGCGACCGTGGACGGCAAGGAGGAGACGCTCTATGTCCCGTTTGCCGCGCTGACCGGTATGCTGCTGGACAACGAGCGCTTCACGAACATCGAGGTCACGAACGGCCGCGTCGTGAATGACGGCTCGCACACCGTTGTCGTCGGCATCGCCTTCCCGGGTCTGCAGGATGACCTGAACATCGAGCGCGATACGCTGGAGCTGCCGGACTATGTCGAGGTCAGCGCCGACGTGACGGACTTCGCACTCGACACGACCCTGACGCTCGCAACGAACTCCGTCTTCAGCGCGCTGCAGGACAGCGACTTTGAGACGGTCGACGACCTGAAGGCATCCTTCGCCAAGCTGACCGACGCCATGCAGCAGCTCCTCGACGGCTCTTCCGAGCTGTATGAGGGCCTTGAGACCCTGCTTGAAAAGTCCCAGACGCTCGTGGACGGCGTCGGCACGCTGAACAACGGCGCTGCCGCCCTGAAGACCGGCGCGGGCAGCCTGAACGCAGGCGCTGCCGAGCTGGCAACCGGCATGCAGACCCTGAACGGCGGCCTTTCCACCCTGTCCGGCCAGAGCGCGGCCCTGAATGCGGGCGCGCAGCAGGTGTTCCAGTCTCTGCTGGCCGCTGCCACGACGCAGATCAACGCAGCGGGCCTCAGCATCCCGCAGCTGACGATCGGCAACTATGCCGAGGTGCTCAACGGCGCGCTGGCTTCTCTCGATCAGACCGCCGTTTATGAGCAGGCTTATCAGACGGCTCTTGCCAAGGTAACGGCTGCCGTCAATGCACAGGAAGCGACCATCCGCGCGGCTGTTACTGCCGCCGTGCAGCAGAATGTGACCGAGCAGGTCACGGCTGCGGTCCGTGAGCAGGTCACGGCGAAGGTCCTTGCGGCCATGGGCCTGACCCCGGAGACGTATGCGGCCGGTATTGCCGACGGCACGATCTCGGAGGAGCAGCAGGCACAGATCGAGGCTGCGATCAACGCCCAGATGGCCTCCGACGATGTGCAGGCGCTCATCTCCCAACAGGTCGCCGCGCAGATGGCAAGCGCCGATATCGCGGCCCTCATCGACCAGCAGACTGCGGCGCAGATCCAGACGCTCATCGACCAGAACATGAATTCTCCCGAGGTGCAGGATCAGATCACGGCTGCTCTGGAGCAGGCAAGCTCCGGCGCAGCCAGCATCAGCGCCCTGAAATCTCAGCTTGACGGCTATTATCAGTTCTATGTCGGCCTGCAGGCCTACACCGGCGGCGTGGACAGTGCGGCCGCAGGCGCTGCGAAGCTGCAGAACGGCGCAGCCAGTCTGCAGAACGGCGCTTCCAGCCTCTATGCCGGTGCAAGCCGGCTGGCAGACGGCACGGCGACGCTGAGCAGCGGCGCGTCTGCCCTCATCGACGGCGTGACGGCGCTGCGCGACGGCGCGATGCAGCTGTCCGACGGCCTGAAGCAGCTCAATGAGGAGGGCTTCCAGAAGCTCGTCGACGCCATGGACGGCGATGTGGAGCCGCTGCTGGAGCGCGCCCGCGCGCTGGCCGGTATCTCCGGCGACTACCAGACCTATTCCGGCCTGGACGCCGCAATGGACGGCAGCGTGAAGTTCATCTACCGCACCGAGGCCATTGGCTGAGTCAAACAGACGACCCCCTTTCGCACGACCGCCCGGCGGGAGCAAAGCTCCCACCGGGCGGTGTTTTGTGTTGTAGGGTCGGGGCATGCTTGTGCCGTTACATTATTCACTATTCACCAAACCGCCCCCGCCTGCACCAGCGGACTTAGGAATGCCTGCCCTGCGGATAATCCATGCTGGCAGTTTTCCCCAAAAACGACAAATGTTTCCCGCGAGGGCATTTTGCATTGACGAGCTTAGAATAAACAGGTATAATGGAGACATCACAAAAATGAGAGGAGCAGACACGATGAAAAAACGTTTGTTCAGCCTGATTCTTGCCTTTGCCCTTCTGCTGTCCGCCGTCCCGACGGTTTTTGCAGCGACGCATCACGAGGTCGTGATCGACGGCGTTGTCTACTGGGTCTATCCGGAGGAAGGCTATGCGGAAATCCGCAACACGGTGAAGGGAAGCCTGCCGCAAGTGCTGGAGATCCCGCAGTATGTGAACGGATACCCTGTTACGAGTCTCTACACCTTTGGCCTGGTCGATCTTGAAGGCGTTGTCGGCGTTATCCTGCCGGACACCATGACCTTTATCGACCATATTTCCATTGCCGGATTCGATCTGGTATTCGTCAGCTTGCCCAACAATGAGGTCAACATCGAGAAAAATTTCGTGGGGGCCCATGCCCTCGACTACTACTATCTGCCCCAAAACTTCTCTCTTTCGCCGGAGTGCAGCGCCTATGGCTCCAAGCTGTTTGCCAGTCACACCTGTGTCGGCTATGAAAAGCACAGAGCCTTTGCCAGCGACCTGATTCCGATGGACGCCCATCCGGATAGCCAGTATGTGCCGGCCAACAGCGGCGTGTTCCGCGTGGACGGCAACGAGCTGACGGCGATCTACCTTGTCAGCCTGCGCGATCCGTCCTTCAATGGCAATCTTTTCGTGATGGACTCTGCGGTCAACGGAATGCCGATCACCAAGGTGGAAGGCACCTGCAAAAATTACAACACCTCACTCGTTCTCGGCGACTATGTCCGCGTGGTGGAGGATGGCGCGTTCACCGAGGAGTGGGGCCAAATCATCAACGACCTTTACACGCCCGCATGCCTTGAGCGGCTTCCTGCAAATCTTCCTGTTCGATCCGGCGTTACCACCGTCTACGGCACGACCGGTACTTATGCCGAGCAGTACGCAAAGGAGAACGGGCTGGAATTCCTCGACATGGCAAAGACGCCCTTCGTCGACGTTCCGGAAAACGAATGGTACTTCCCATATGTCCATGATGTCTACTGGCTCGGCCTGATGAACGGCACGAGCGAAACCACCTTCGAGCCGCTGGCCACCACGAGCCGCGCAATGGTCGTGCAGGTGCTCTACAACATGAGCGACCGCCCGAGAGTCTATGCGCAGAAGGCCTTCGACGATGTCGTAGAGGGCCAGTGGTACTACGACGCCGTCAACTGGGCCAAGGCAGTTGGCGTCTGCAACGGCACGAGCGAGACGGAATTCTCCCCGAATGACCCCGTGACCCGTGAGCAGCTGGCGGCCTTCCTGTACCGCTACGCTGTGCTCTGCGGCTATACCTGCATTGCGAGCGGCGACCTTTCGGGCTTTAGCGACCGCAACCGAATTTCCGATTACGCGCGCGAGCCGATCCAGTGGGCCGTCGGTGCCGGTATCATCAACGGTACCTCCCCGACCACCCTTGAGCCCCGCAGCAACGCCACCCGCGCCGAAATCGCAACCATGCTCTGCCGCCTCGTAGACTTCCTCACAAACAACTGATCAATCAGCCCCTGCAAGGCCAACCGCCCCGCAGGGGCTGATCCTTTACCACGCAGGCACGATCGACAGAATCCGTAGGGCGGACTGCCCCCAGCCCGCCGGTGCAGGCAGTATCGTTAGACGCCGTAGGGGCGCTCATCGAGCGCCCGTGTGCAGGCAGCATCATTTAATGCGTAGGGGCCGATGCCCCGACCGGCGCAATGCTGCCGGTCTGTACCGATCGTTCGCTCGTCGCCGGTATTTCTGTCGGCCGGTCAGGGGAACTGCTCCATGACTGGCGCGACGAATTCGCGGGCGAGGCTGCCTGCGCCGGTATGCTGCAGGAAAACGACATTCAGCTCGTGCCGTCCGGTGAGCGGGGGACAGGTGAAGCTGCCGATCTCCGGGCTGCCGCGCACCACGGCTTCATAGAGAAAGCTGATGCCGCAGTTCGCCGCCGTCAGCGCGCGGATGACGGGAAAGCTGCTGATGCAGATCGTCCGGGAAAATGCCGCCGTGCTGTAGCTCACCTGCATCAGCTCGCGCTCGAGGATGCTGCGCGTGCCGGAGCCCGGCTCCCGCAGCAGAAGCGTTTCGCTCAGCAGCTCCTCCGGCGAGACGCGCCGTCCGGCAAAGCGGTGCCCGGCCGCGCAGATGCCGATATACGGCTCCTCCCGCAGCAGGAAGCTGTCATAGCGGCGCTTGTCGAAAATGCCCTCCACGACCACAAAATCCAGCTGCCCCGCCTCGAGCTGCCCGAGCAGGCGCGTCGTGTTGTCCACGGTGAACTGCAGCTCGTGCTCCGGCGCGCGGACAAAGCTGCAGATGGCGGGCGGGAGGATATAGTCGCCGATGGTCTTCGTCGCGCCGACGCGGAGAATTTTGCGCGGAGCGGCATGCAGCGCACGCTCCAGCTCCTGCTCCTGATAGCGCTGCGAGATGGCGAAGACCTCCAGCGCGCTGCCGGGGACGGTCTTCCTCAGCTTCCGCCCGTCATAGGAAAACAGGCGGACGCCGTAGGACGCCTCCAGCGACTGGATCTGCTTCGTCACGGCGGGCTGCGTCAGGTGCAGCGCCTCAGCCGCGCGGCGGTAATTCATCGTCTGGCAGACAGCCAGAAATGTCTCAAGTCTCCGGTCCATGAATGCCCTCCTTGATAACGACATGGAATCGTTTTATTCTAAAGAATAATTTAATTTTATCACACGGGCGTGCTATAATGCAATCGCTACAGAAAAAACGGAGGGTTCTTATGAAAACGATCTGGAAAATGGTGCCCGGTCTGGCAATGGCGCTCGTCATTGCGGCCGCGGCCAAGGGACTGGAGTATCTCGAGGGGCTGGCTGGCCTGCATTTGATCGGCGCGTCCGTCATTGCGCTGTTCATCGGCATGGTCATCAACCGCTTCTTCAAGCCAAACGCGGTCACGTCGCCCGGTATCCGCTTCACGTCTAAAAAGGTACTGAAGCTCGCCATCATTCTGCTCGGCGCAAGCCTGAACATCATGACGGTGCTGAAGGTCGGCCGCTTTTCGCTGACGGTCATGCTTTTCACGCTGGCCACCTGCTTCGGCGTAGGCTATTTCATCGGCAAAGCGCTCGGCCTGAACTGGAAGATGAGCAACCTCATCTCTGCCGGAACGGGCATCTGCGGCGGCTCTGCCATTGCGGCCATCGCGCCCGTCATTGACGCGACGGATGTCGACGTGGCCTACGGTATGTCCGCGACGTTCCTGTTCGACATGGCGATGATCGTGCTGTTCCCGATCCTCGGCCGCTGGCTCGGCCTGTCCGACGCCGCCTACGGCCTCTGGGCCGGAACGGCCGTGAACGACACATCGAGCGTTGTGGCGGCGGGCTATGCCTTCAGCGAGCAGGCGGGTGATTTCGCCACGATGGTGAAGCTGACGCGCACGCTGGCGATCATCCCGACGGTGCTGATCTTTGCTCTCATCGGCATGCATGTAAAGAAGAAGGAAGCAGCGGGCGACCCGTCGGCCGTCAGAGTCAATATGAAGTCCGTCTTCCCGTGGTTCATCCTCGGCTTTCTCGCCCTGTGCGGCGTGAACAGCCTCGGCTTCATCCCGGCCTCCGTCGCCTCCGTGCTCAAGGACATCAGCAAGTTTCTCATGGTCACGGCATTGGCTGCCATTGGCCTGAACACGAGCTTCTCCGACATGCGCAGGGCGGGCCTGAAGCCCATGCTGCACGGCTTTATCATCTCGCTGCTCGTCGTGCTGGTCGCCATCGCAGTCGAGTATGCCATCGGTGTCGCGCCGAGCGGCACGCTGCTTTGAAAGTATATAAAAATCCGCGCTGTCCTGCTGCAGGATGGCGCGGATTTTTTTATGCGATCCGTTTTTCCTTCCACTTTCCGGTGCGGTAATGTGCGAAGGAGATGACAAAGTTTGCCAGCCAGCCGACCGGCACGGCGTACCAGACGATCTCGACGCCCCAGAGCGGCGCGCAGAGCCACGACAGCAGCACGCGGATGGCCAGATTGACGAGGTTTGCGATCGTGAACATTTTCACGTCGCCCGCGCCGCGCAGGATGCCGTCTACAGCCATTTTGAAGCCGATGAAGCAGAAGAAAAAGCCGATGAACTGCAGATAGTGCTCGCCGGTCGCCACGGTCTCGGGCGAGGGGGCGGCATCGAGGAACATGGCGATGATCGGCGTGCGGAACAGCTCCAGAAGGACGCACAGCAGCACGGAGATCAGCACGATCATCCGATTGGCCGCGCGGTAGCCCTGCGGCACGCGCTCCGGTTTCTCCGCGCCGATGTTCTGCGCCGTGTAGGAGGACAGGGCATTGCTGATGGCGGCCATGGGCACGATACACAGCGATTCGATGCGCGCCGCAGCGGAAAAGCCCGCGAGGATCTGCGTGCCGAAGCCGTTGACCACGGACTGCACGAGCATCATGCCGATGGAGACCGTGGACTGCTGCAGGATGGACGGCAGGGCCACGCGCGTCATGGCGCGCAGCTCTCCGAAGCGGAACAGACCGTTCGAGCGCTCCGGGATGCGCCGCAGCTCCAGCAGGAACACGCCGAACGACAGCACGGCGGACAGGCCCTGCGCCAGAAACGTGGCATAGGCTGCGCCGGGCACGCCCCGGTGCAGCACGGCGACGAAATACCAGTCCAGCACGACATTCAGCAGCGAGGAAAAAATCAGGAAATACAGCGGGATGCGCGATTTTCCGAGCGCATTGAACAGGGAGGACAGGATATTATAGAGGAAGAGAAAGGGCAGACCATAGAAATAGATGTTCAGATAGGTGACTGCGATCTCCAGCGCGTCGGGCGGAGTCTTCAGGGCGATCATGATCTGCTCACTGCACAGCAGCCCGACGCCAGCCAGCAGGACGCTGACGGCCAGAAACGTCAGCAGGGCGGTGTAGACGGCGGACTTCATGCGGGCAAAGCGCTTCGCGCCGAAATGCTGGCTGATGATGACGGAGGCGCCGATGCCGCCGCCGATGGCCACGCAGATGAAAATCGTTGTCAGCGCGGAGGACGCGCCGACGGCGGCCAGCGCCGCTTCGCCGTTGTAGTGGCCGACGATTGCGGAGTCCACGATGGTATAGGCCTGCTGGAAAAGGTTGCCGACGATCATCGGCAGGGAGAATTTCAAAAGCGCCCGCGCGGGCCTTTCGGTGATCAGATAGTCGGTTCCGGGTTTCAGGACAGTCGCTTCCTTCCGCAGGTAATCATTCCTTCATATCATACCGAATGCGGAGAGAACTGTCAAGTCGGAGCCCGATCATGCACGCCGTCTATGATTCTGATGCAAAAAAACAATTGGATTTTTAGGAAATATTTGATATTATTGAATCGATAAAACAATATTGAATAAACAATGGATCGATGGAAAGGAGTACAGAATATGTTAAACGGAAAAATTGCGATCGTGACCGGCGGAACGCGCGGCATCGGGCTTGCCGTTGTCCGGACGTTCCTGCACAATGGGGCAAAGGTGGCGCTGTTCGGCAGCCGGGAGGCCTCCGTGCAGAGAGCGCTGGCGCAGCTGCGGGAGGAGCAGCCGGACTGGCCGGTGATGGGCCTCTGGCCCGATCTGACGGACTACGCCGCCGTGGAGCGGGCCGTGCAGGAGGTCGCGCAGGCCTTCGGCGGGGTGGATATTCTGGTGAACAATGCCGGCATCTCCGCGCGGGAGCCGCTGGCGGATTATTCGCCCGAGGCGTTCCGGAGCATTATGGACCTGAATGTCACGGCGGTGTTCCACGGCTGCAAGGCCGTCGAGCCGATCATGCGCGCGGCAGGGAAGGGCTGCATCATCAACACCAGCTCCATGGTCAGCCTCTATGGTCAGCCGAGCGGCGTCGGCTATCCCGCCAGCAAATTTGCCGTCAACGGCCTGACGCGCAGTTTGGCGCGGGAGCTTGGCCGCGCAGGTATCCGCGTCAATGCGGTCGCGCCCGGCGTCACGCGGACGGATATGGTCGCGGCCCTGCCGAAGGAGCTGATCGACCGCATCAGCGCGCCCATCCCGCTCGGCCGCATCGGCGAGCCGCAGGAGGTCGCCAACGCCTATCTGTTTCTCGCCAGCGATCTGGCAAGCTATGTAACGGGTGAGATCCTGTCCGTCGACGGCGCAGCGCAGACCTGAGCGGAAAGCTGCCGGGGAAATACTTGATCCGGAAGCCAGAATAAAAACAGCCCCTGCGCTGCCGGTGGGAAAGAGACCGGCAGCGCAGGGAAATTTTCATGCCGTCCCGCGCCGGAATGGCTGCGGGAGGACGGCCGGGGCCCGGCTTTTGGCAGGTCCTGCACGGCGGGCGATGCCTCTTCGCCTACGGGCAGGGGAGCGGGACCCCTTCATCCTATATATGTCTTCAGAAACGCATTCCTGACAGGTTTTTTCAAAAAAA
>ENA-UOJD01001953-UOJD01001953.1-human-gut-metagenome-genome-assembly--contig:-P48-NODE-1953-length-18507-cov-8.683124_pt1 | contig 18507 bp, 21 predicted proteins | sample MGYA00242342_ERZ723889 | MGnify/ENA metagenome assembly ERZ723889
TTATATGGTAGATGCAGTTGCAATAACGCTTCCAATAAAAATATATAAAGATAGTCTAAATAAAAAACAAATGAAGTTTTGGAAAAGAATGGAAGCACTTGGTATTAATAAAAAGACCTTTTATAATAACGTTAACTATGAATTACAGAATTATTATTATGGTGAAAATAGTAAAAATAAAAATATAATAGATTATGATGTAATTGATTATACATCATTAAATGAACAAATTATCGAAGATAAAAAGATTCTTGTTACAATAAATATGCAAATAAGAGAAATTGAACTAATAAACAATACAATAAACGAAAACATACAAAAAAGAGAGTTTACCTTCGAAAAAAGTAATGAGCAAACAATAAATATAAAAGCAGGTGAAAATATTATAAAATGCCATAACTGTGGAGCATCTATAGATGTTACAAAAAGTATATGCGATTATTGTGGTACGAGGGTTAATAGTTATCAAGAATGGTATATGATATGAAATAGAATAGTAACAAATTAATGAAAAGGAGATGTTAGGTAATGAGAAAGAAAATATTAAATGGAATGTTAGTAGTAATAATGCTATTTGAAACATTGCTTGTATTGAGTGGTTGTGGAGATAATTCTAAAAAAGAAGAAAAAAGTGTAAATACTGTGAATGAGCAGATTGAAGATAAAAATGAGCAACAGGAAAATGTGGATGAATTATATCTTAAAGTATTAAAAAATGAGATTAAATATATAAACGAAAACAACAAAGAAACATTATTTAGTGAATATATGGAAAACTATAAAGATAGTACTTCTGATACAACAGTAAAATACACAATATTTGATTTTGACAATGATTCAGAAAATGAAATGATAATTATGATAGAGTCTTTTAACGATGGATTTTATTTGATATTAAATAACGAAGATAGCACTATATACGGATTTGAGGATGTGTATAGAGGAATGAAAAGTATAAAGAAAGATGGGTCATATAGTGCTTCTGGAGGTGCAGATACAAATGGAATTTTAAAAGATAAATTTGAAAAAAATAAAAGAATTACAGAAACTCTAGCTGAAATGGATATGGGAGAATGTAAAATAGCAGGAAAAAGTGTTTCTGAATCTGAATATTTAAAATATTTTGAAGAATTTGATAAAAAAGAAAATGTAACATTTATAACATATATAGAAAAATATGATTTTAGCACTAAAAATTCAAATAATCCTTCAAAAACAACAAACACAGAAAATGTAACCCAATCATCTTTTAAAGAAGGTGTTTACAAAATGACAAAACCATCTTTAGTTGGAACAGAAGCAGAAGGATATGATACAACAATTACATTTAGTAATGGAAATGTTTCATTTTTAGAATCATATTGGGGTAGAAAAAAATCTGGAACATATAGTATACAAGGAGACACATTAATAATAAAATATACATCAGGAAATGAAGTGAATAGTATTGAAGGAGATACTGGAACAGTTACTTTAGACGAAACAGAAGTATATAAAATTGATGGAAATAAAATAACAATGCAATCAACTACAGCAGATTCATATTATAAAGCTGGAAGTACTGTATATGAACTTTAGGAGGTAATTTATATGAAAAAGAAAATATGGTTAATTATAATACCAATAATACTAGTTATAATTATAGTTTCTGCTATTGTTATAGCTATATTATTAAAAAAAGGAAATGAAAAGGATGATGAAATTTCAACAGGTTCAACATGGGGTGACACATATTATGCATATCTGAAAGAGGCAATAACAGAAAAAGATTTAACAGAAGCAGAAGAAAAATATGGTATGAAGTTAGATATGAAAGATGCAAAATTGCAATTTTGTGAAGTTGAAGAAAATCAAGATCCAGCAATGATAATGACATACCAAAAAAATGAAAGCTCATATGTAAATGTATATCAAATAACAGATAATAAAAAAGTTACATATGTATCATACAAGCAACCAACAGAAGTTGAGTATTTATATGATATAGCAAAGGATGAATATTCGTGGTATGTACATACAAATGAAACAAATGGTGATTCATATAGTTCATTAAAAAATATAGTTAATAATTTAAAAGGAAATTCAACAAAATCAGAAGATAGTAATAATGTTAATATAGCAGAGCTTGAAGCTGACTATACAATAAGCAAAGACGAAGCAGAAATAAGCCAAGAAACAGTTAACGGAGAAACATTAACAATTTCAAAATTTGACGAAATATTTGTAAAACCAGATATAGAGCAAAATAAACAAATAGATTTTAATGTTGATATAAAAGAAAAAGATTTAAAAAATGTAATGAAAGACGCTGTTGATAACTATGAAAAAGATTCAAAGAAACTAACAGAAGAAGTTAAGCAAGAAGTTTCTAAAAAAGTTGAAGAAACAAAGAAAAAAATAGAAGAAGTTAATAAAGCTAAAGAAGAGCTAGAAAAGAAAAAAGCAGAAGAAGAAGCAGTTAAAAAAGGATTGGCAGTTGGAAAATATACATTAAAATATGGTGTATACACATCAGATATACATGAGAATGGTTTATATGGAACAATTACATTAAATTATGGAGGAACATTCCATATTAAATCAAACTATGATGAGTCATCTGCTCAAAAAATAGCTGGTAGAGATGAAGATGGTAAATATGAAGTAAAATTAAATCAATCAGATGGATATGGAGGAACAACGAATATTATAAAATTTACGACAAATTCTGGATATATTTTTTACTTTGAAGTTCTAAATAATGACTCTTTAACAGATCAATATCATGGATATTATTATGGAACAACAAAAAGGACATATCCAGAAGTATCGTCAAATAGTTCATCAAGTTCAGCTACTTCAAACAATACAAGCACTTCTTCACAAGAAAGTGGACTTACATCTTTCGAATATGATACAGTTGTAAATGACCCAATTGCAGCAGGAACATACTACAGAAACAAAGGGTCAGGAACAGAAAGTATATTAGAGATTAAAAATCCAACAGGGAATTCATTTGATTTTTCAATAAATGCAATCTACATGACGCAAGCTGGATATCCAAATATAGGAGAGATAAGCGGAACTGCAAAAGCCATAAAAGGTGGAGGATATGTGTTCCATACAACAGAAGGTAGTTTAGAGTATAATATATTTTTCAAGGTAGCAGGCGGTGGAAGTAATCCAACAATAACAATAGAAGATGAATGCTATATGTATTCATCAGGTAAAACAAATGATAGTCCTTTCTGTGGACATAATGTTACTTTTGATGGTACATACTCAAAATAATGATTAATTATAAATTGATGAAAAGGAGAGGTTAGTTAATGAAAAAGAAAGTTTTAAATATAAGTTTAATAATTACATTGTTAGTGTCAATGTTAACAATTTTAACAGGCTGTGGTAGTAAAACTACTACAAGTGAGTCTAATAGTAATATAGAATTTGATTATTCAAAAATAAATGTTAATTCTGAAAATATTGGTAAAAATGTTGATCTTCAGACAGTTTTAAATGAAGACATAAAACCTAGTTTGTATGAGGGAATTACATTTACTGGTGATACGAATGATTTAAATGAAGCAGATATAAAGATAGGAAATTCAAATTGGGTTGTACTTGCAGAAGATGATAACAATTATATGCTTACTACAGTAAAACCAACATCAGATACAATTAGATTACAAAGTGTTGATGGTTACAATAATGGAGTGCAAGCTCTTAACGCCTATTGTGCGAAATATTATACTGTTGAAGTAAATGGTAAAAAATATGTTGCAAGAAATATAAATATGGATGATATAGAAATGTATTATAAAGATAAATCTGATAGTTGGAAACAAGATACTCTAGGATTTGAAAATTATAATAAAACTGGAGTAGAAGCAACAGGGTATCAATACTACCCATCATTATATGCCATGGAAAATGGAAGTGGTATGGATGGAAAATTAGGAACAAGTGAAACTCCAAATGGTTATGAACATTATAATAATAATTATAAGAGTGATGGTACTTCAACGAAAGAGTATTTAGATACCTATTATTATGCTTCTACCAATGATATAAAAGAAAATTTTACTAATTCGGAAGCATATAATATCATTTTTGAATCTGGAAAAACTTATTATGTAGCTACTCGTACTGTTTCATTTTACGATAGAAAAATGAATGCTTATGAAGTAGAAAAAGGTTCAAGATATCAAGCTAATTGTGCCAGATTTGGTATACGAGCAATTACGAATGAAGCACTTCAACAATTTACTTTGATGAAGTCTAATAGTAAGCCTGATACCTTTGATAAATATATGTACCCAACTAGACCAGTTGTCGTTGTACCTAAAAGTGAAATACAACTATAAGAATCTGGGGACGGGGCAAAAAATTAAAGTTGTCATAATTGAATTTGTGATATTAAAAAAATGTTACATTTTACAATATCAATTATGACAACTTTAATTTTTTGCCCCGTCCCCAATTTAATATATTGCACAAAAACTCAAAAAAAATCATAATATGTAATATATAATCAAACAAAAGGAGGATTATGTATGAATGATTATAGAAATAGAAAATATTGTTGTCAAAACAATGACTTTAATATGAACATAAACTGTGATAATAATATGAATGATATATGTAATAATATGATTGAACAAAATGAAGAATGTTCAAATATATGTGTTCAACCTAAAAATGATTGTGATTGTGGGTTTGATATGGGTACAGAATCTGTATTTCCAGACAATCCAATGTTTGGGCAAAGTTATGTTCCAATACAAAGAATGAACAAAGTATTTACCCCAGAAGTAGGACTAAAAATGGGAACTATATTTCCAGAGCTTGTTAGTCCATATGTGCCTTGCCAGAGCATAAGAGAAATTGAATTTATAAGAAATAATAATGAAATTGGGGAGGGATGTAATAGATGAATGACCAATATATAAGTTACGAAGATTATCAAAGAGAATGTGAAATGCAAGATTTTAATAGACATTGTGGATGTAACGATAATACAAGAGAAGAAATGTTACGTAGATTAAAAGAATTAAAATTTAGCATTATAGAATTAGGTTTATATTTAGATACACATCCAGATGATGAAAAAGCTATCTGTCTTCATAAAGAATATACAAATAAATATAGAAACTTGGCAGATCAATATCAAAAAATATATGGACCATTGACTATAATGTTCCCATGTAATAAATGGAGATGGCTAGAAGAACCATGGCCATGGGAAAGGGGGAATTTTTAATGTGGACTTATAATAAAGTTTTAGAATATCCTATAAATATAAAAAATAAAAATCCTCAGTTAGCTAAATTCATAATAAGCCAATACGGAGGACCAGATGGAGAACTTGGTGCATCACTTAGATATTTAAGCCAAAGATTTGGAATGCCAGACCAAAAATCTAAGGCTATATTAAATGATATACGGAACTGAGGAATTAGCACATCTTGAAATGGTAGGAACAATAGTTCATCAATTAACAGATGGAGTTTGCCCAGAAGAGCTTAAAAAAGCTGGATTAGGAGCATATTATACAGATCATGGCTGGGGAGTATATCCACAATCAGCAGCAGGAGTACCTTTTTCTGCATCAGTACTAGCCGTAAAAGGAGATCCAATAGCAGATCTACAAGAAGATTTAGCAGCAGAACAAAAAGCAAGAGCAACATACGAAAAATTAATAGATTTATGTGCTGATGATCCAGATGTAATAGACCCACTTCGTTTCTTAAGAGAGAGAGAGGTTGTGCATTTCCAAAGATTTGGAGAAGCATTAAGAGGCGTACAAGATAAACTTGCAGAAAAGAAGTTTTATATGAATGGAATGAATAATTGCAATATGAATAACTAGAATAATAGTTGTGATTGTTAATTTATAGAATTAAAACAGCTGGTAAAAATTGCCAGCTGTTTTTTATAAAAAAATAATTTAGAAAGATATGAATAGCTTATATGTATAAATTTACATATATTGTACTAGTATATAAATGCTTAAAATTAAAAAAACTATTGAAAATATATGAAATTCCTTTTATAATTATATTAAAAATGGAGTTGAGAGGATTTTATACTTTTTATGAAAGAAGTTTTAAAAAAAAGAAATAAAATTGTTTTTTTAGAGGGGTTGCCTGGTGTAGGTAAAACAACAATAGTAAATAAAATAAAACAAAAAAATATTCGTAATGTTTATACTGTTGACGAAATAATAGTTGATTTACAGGAAAAAACACCTGTGAATCAGGATATATTTATTATAAATGATAACAAAAAAATAAATATGTATAATTCTGGAACTATTGTTATAGATAGAGGACCAATAAGTACTCTTTCATATAATCAAACAAGGAAAATAATAGACAAATCATTTTCCACTATGAATGTAGAAAAATGGTTTGAAAATATACAAAAATTATATAATAAAGAAAGTGTAGAAGTAATTTATCTTACAACTAAAGGTCAAAAATATTTTTTACCATTTAAAAATAATAGTGATCCATATGGTTCAATTGAAAATCAAAAAATATTAGAAAATATTACAATCGAAAATTGCAAGAAATACGCAAAAAAATTGCATATAATTGAATACCATCAGAAAAATATGGAGGAAATTATTTATGAAATTATTAATTAATTTATGTGCACATGATGGAATAATTAGCCACTATACTGGTGTTGGCACAATAGTTAAAAGGTATATAAAAACTTTTTCAATATTATTAGAAAGTAAAAAAATAGATTATAATATAAATTTGATTACTCCAGAATACACTAAAAATTCATTTGGGTATTCAGAGTATACATATACAATTCATAAAAATATGAAAAATGTAAAAATCATTCAAATATCTAATGGAAGTAATGGAAAAGTAAATTATGGTACACCAAATGATTGGAAAAGGTTATCTAGAAATACTGCTGAATATATTAATAATTTAGATTTTTCTAAGTATGATTTAGTTTTAACAATAACTAATGATACACCTTTTGCAGGATTAAATAAATTAATAAAAAAATGCAATAATCATTATAAGGTATGGATTCCTCATTCTACAGGAAGAATTCATAGGGTAGATTCAGCGATAGAAAATAGTGAAAAGCTTTTAAAAGATAGAATTAAATGGGAAGAAAATGTGGTGGATTACATAAATAATGATAGTCATTCATATCTAGGTGGAACAGGAAAATATATTTCTTTACATATGATTAATGAATATTCATTAAAGAATGAAAAATTATATAATATTTTAAATGGAGAAATTTTATCTGAAAAAACAAATTACCAAGAAAATAACGAAATGAAAGAACTTTTTTCAGAAATAGAAAATGAAGAAAATATTATCCTTGCCTTTGGAAGAGCAGAAGAATATAAAAATATTGATGTAACTATGTATTTAGGAAATTTATTAAACATAAAGCCTGTAATTATAGCACAGCCATATTATAAGGGTCAGCCTATAATAAAAAAATATGAAGTTGAAGCCAAAGAAACAAATTCTAAATTGTATGTTGATGTACCCTTTGATTTCCCATTTTATATATTAAATAATTACAAAAAAAATATGATTTTATTAATACCATCCAAAAAAGAAATTTTTGGTCTAATAGTAAATCAGGTTAGGAAACTGAATAAAGACAACATATTAATTGTTGCAAATGATATCGGAGGTTTACATGAACAAATAGAAGATGGAAATGATGGAGTACTGGTTAATCTTGAAAATTTAGAAGAGTCAGCTAGAAAAATCAGTAAATATTTTAATATAGAAAATATAAGAGAATTTAATCAAAAATCTCAGATTAAATTAAAAAATACTTATGATTTTGAAAAAATATGTGATATTTTTTTAGATTTTTTTATAAAAAAATCTAATTAATATAAATGTCAAGACAAATTTTAAAAGAAAGAAGGTTTACTATGAATAAACTTCTACCACAAAAACTCTGTGACTTGGAGCCTATTTCGGGAAAAAGGAATGTGTTTGGTGAAACAGCATTTGTTAAGCCATACAACATGCTTAAGTTTTCAGAAAAGCTAAAAATTGCGTGTGACTTGGTACGGCAAACAATGCTTGTGTGCAGTGTACCAAATCCAATGGATGATGTAGAAAGCTTAACTGGTGACTCTTATACTGCGTGTGTTGCACTCGTAAATTATTTGATTGAAAATAATTTGGGATGTAATTACAAAGTATGTTTTGCAAGAAAAAGCATCTATGAAGCTGATTGTGCTGTTACTACTCATTTTATTGTGCTTGTTTCTGATGAATTTGGGAACTGTTTCCAAATTGATCCATCACCATGTGTTGGATATAAATGCGGAAAAGTCGAATCTATCAATCATAAGTGGTATAGTGAGTATACTGTTGTTGAAGGTGAGTTAAAACTATTTTTGGAAACTTTTAGACGGTATGCATATGAACTTGAAAATTCAAGAAAAAAATCGTTAGATTTTATAATGCCCAAAATTTTATATGCAAAAAAAGCTGTAAAGAAGTATGAAATTCTTAAAGGATACTTGTTTTTACTGTGTAAGATTTGTAAGTATGAAGAAGATGTTGAGGAAGTTACTGAAATAAGACAAGCTAATTTTGAAGTGGCACAACAGCAGCTTTTTTATGATTTACAGAAATTGCAGAAAATGAGGAATGATAATGATGATATTATTTATCAACTTGAATTAATTCAAACAATATCAAGTGAAAGGAAAAAGTTTGAGCTTGAAAGCGAAAATTTTGCACATATTAATGGAAAAGATTATAAAGTAAGTGAGCTAACACCAAGGTTTTTTTATGAACAAAAACTTAATCTTGCAATGTTAAAGACATCTTCATTTTTCATTAATTGTGATGAAAACTTCAAAAAAATTTTGGCAGATGGTCATATGATAACAGGAGGTTATTCAATTAATCTTGGCGAAAGCAAAACTTGCGGTTTTTCTAAAATGATTATATTTCATCCAGATGGCTGTAGGTATATTAATGAAATGAATGGTCCAAATTATATGTTCTTGATTCAGGATAATGTGGAAAATATTTTAACTAGAAAGAAAGAAATTAGAAAAAAATATTCTCCTAATTTTGAAGGAAAAACATTCAAATGGTATAATGGTCAAAATATAAGATGGAGATCAATTGCTATGAATTTAGTTCATTCTGCTGATAATAGTGCTGAGACATGTTGTCATTATCAGTGTGGTTATCCAAATAGTCAGCTGATGACAAGGTTTATGTATCCTAATTTAAAGTTAATTTATTAAATTGATTTTATAGTATCTTTTAAGCTACATAAGTATTTATGTAGCTTTTTTATTACATTTAAAATATATAAATTGTTTTATTTTTTAATACGTCTTGAAAAAAAAATTTTTGCTGATATAATAAATATGTTAATTTAGAAAGTGTAAGATTAATTTTTATATAATATACATTTTCTTTAAATTATTAAAAATTCAAAAGGAGAATGTGTATTATGTATGAAGAATATGAATATAGCTCTGAAGTTAATGATATAAAACCTTTTATTGAATATTGTGAAAAAAATGGATATAAAAAAGAATGTGAATATGACCAAACAAGAACATTATATAAAAATAACAATAAATTATTAGCCCGTGTAACTACATATGAAATTGAAGGGGAAAAGAAAGTTTTTTTTGATTTAAAGGATCAAAATGAATCAAGTGATATATTAAAGGTTTCTAAAGAATCAGGGAAAATAGATGTTACGAATAATTTAGAATTTGTAAGCTCTATGATTGAGATGTTAAAATTTGATTTTCATAAAGAATTAACAAGAAAAAGATATATATATACAAAAAATGATGTAAAATTTGAAATAGATAATTATACAAATCCTAGTATGAATGTTGTAGGGATAGAAGGAAATAAAGAAAGTGTTGATAAAATATATAAAATTGTACAAGAATATTTTAAAAAATAGATGGATGGAATGAAAATATATTAAAACATATAAAATATAATAGAATAGAAATATAAAGAAATAAGGTAGAAATTTCATTTTTTTATATGAAAATAACAAAAGTATGTTGAAAAAAATTTCGAAATATGCAAAAAATGTAAAAAAATATTTGTCTTTTAAAAAAATTGTGATATTATAATTATGCATAACAATATAGATAATTATAAAGTTAGCAGGAAAACATAAAAAGGAGAGAAAACATATGGAAGTAAACGAAGAAAAAAGACAAAAATTTATTGAATACGCAGGAAAAAGGGTAAATAATGTACTACATGACATTCAAATATTAGAGCCAATGTCAAGAAGTAATTCATATGATTTTACAAAACAAGATTTAGAAGAAATGTTCACAGCAATGCAAGAATGCTTAGACACAACGAAAGAAGAATTTTATAAAAAGTTTGAAGAAAAAGAAGCAAAAAGTGCAAGAAAAACTTTTTCATTTGGAGCAACAAAAGCTATTTCTAATGAAGTTTCAACATCTAGTGTAGAAGCACAATTAGATAATGTTGTAGAAAACAATACTGAAGAAACAACAAGTAATATAGCTGAGTAATAAGATATAAAAGAAAGTAAGTAATTTCGAAAAAATTAAATTGCTTGTTTTACTATACAATAAAAGAGGATAGTTTTGTTTTCTTATTGAGAAAATCAGAACTATCCTCTTTTATTTACATATATAAGTATTTTTAAACAATTCTTTAATGTAAAATTAATGGATAGATGAAAAGTAACTATTTTATTTATATAATATACAATTAAAATTGATCTTAAATTTGTCTTGAAAAAATAATTATTATATGTTAAAAGTAAAGTAAACACATTTAGGAGGAAAAATGATGAATGCTAGAGAAAAAACAAGAAAAATAAACGTAGCAGGAGTTCAAATAGGTGGACAAAATAAAGTTGTAATTCAGTCGATGACAAATACAAAAACAAAAGATGTAAAATCAACTGTAGAGCAAATTTTAAAATTAGAAAATGCAGGATGTGAAATTATTCGTGTCGCATGCTTAGATATAGAAGATGCAAAAGCTATTAAAGAAATAAAAAGTAAGATACATATACCAATAGTTGCAGATATACATTTTGATTACAAAATAGCATTAGAAGCAATAAATAGCGGAGTTGATAAGATACGTATAAATCCGGGAAATATTGGCGATGAAGAACGAGTAAAAAAAGTCGTAGATGCTTGTAAGCAAAAAAATATACCAATTAGAATTGGCGTAAATGGTGGTTCATTAGAGAAAGATTTGTTAGATTCTAATGGAAAAGTGACAGCAAAGGCTATGGTCGAAAGTGCAAGAAGACATATAGAAATATTAGAAAAATTAGATTTCCATGACATATGTATATCGCTAAAAGCTTCAGATTTAGACTTATGCTTAGCAGCATATGAAGAAGCAAGTAAAACTTTTAATTATCCTCTTCACTTAGGAATAACGGAGGCAGGAACAGCTTTTAGTGGAACAATTAAATCAAGTATAGGATTAGGATATCTACTAAGAAATGGAATAGGTGATACATTAAGAGTATCTCTTTCAGAAGATCCAGTAGAAGAAATAAAAGTTGCAAAAGAAATATTAAAAGATTGTAATTTGTATAACGAATCTCCAAAATTAGTTTCTTGCCCAACTTGTGGAAGAACACAAATTGATTTAATACCAATTGCAAAAGAAGTTGAAGACTTTTTACAAACTATAAAAGCTGATATTACAGTAGCTGTTATGGGGTGTGCAGTAAATGGACCAGGAGAGGCTAAAAATGCAGATATAGGAATTGCAGGAGGAATAAAAGAAGGTCTATTATTTAAAAAAGGTGAAATAGTAAAAAAAGTAAAACAAGAAGAAATAGTAGATGTTTTAAAAGAAGAAATATTAAAAATGATATAAATGTGGAAGGAATAAATTATGAAAATTATAATAGGAAAAACTGCAGGTTTTTGTTATGGAGTGAAAAATGCAGTAGAAAAATCAATAGAAGAGCTAAAAAAAGATGGGGATGTATGTTGTTTAGGTGAAATTGTTCATAATAAAAAAGTAGTAAAAGAGCTAGAAGAAATGGGAATGCAGTTTATAGACAACTTAGATGAAAATACAGAAAAAAAGAATACAATAATTAGAGCTCATGGAGTTAGTAAAAAAATATATGAAGATGCAGATAAAAATAATATAAAGTTAATAGATTTAACTTGCCCAAATGTATTAAAAATACATAAAATAGTATCTGACTATAGACAAAAAGACTATTATATATTTTTAATAGGTACAAAATTACATCCCGAAACAATTGGAACAGCTGGATTTTGTGAAGAATATTTTTCAATAATAGAAGAAAAAGATGATATAAAAACATCAATAGAAAATCTAAAAAAATCTGAAAAGAAAAATTTATTAGTAGTAGTTCAAACAACTTTTAGTATAGAAAAGTTTACAAATTTAACAAATATCATAAAGAAAGATTTAAAAAATGATATACAAATTGTAGAAATTGTTAATACAATATGTAATGCAACCAAAGCAAGGCAAGAAGAAACAGCACAAATATCAAGACAAGTAGAATATATGATTATAATAGGCGGAAAAAATAGCTCTAATACTAAAAAATTATATGAAATAGCTAAAGAAAATTGCGAGGATACAATATGTATAGAAAGCTATAAAGAAATTGAAAAAAGCACTATAAAAGATAAAAATATTATAGGAATTATGGCAGGAGCATCTACCCCACAAAGTAGTATAGATGAGGTTATAAATCTGGTAAAAAATACATAAAAGTTTTTTATAAAAAATGTTGACTTAAAAAGATATTAATTATAAAATATTTATAAATCAAAAGAAAAGGAGAATAAGATATGAAAGGTAAGTTAACAAAAAAATTAATTGGAATACTATTATCAGGTGTAATTTTAATATATTTATTTTCGGGAATATCTTTTGCTGATACAACTCAAATAGATCTAAGTTCATTAGAAACTATAGGAGAAGAGCCTACAACAACTACAGGCAATACTAATGCACCTGCAAATAATATAGTAAATACAGTCGAAAATAATACTATAGCAAATACATCTGTTCTTCCTCAAACAGGATCAAACAATGAAATTATATTTGTAGCTGGACTTACTATATTAATAGGAACTACAGTATATATATACAAAAAAACAAGAATATTCTAAAATAATATCAAGTCATGAATAAATATAAAAAGATAAATTTAAACAATTTATAAAAATAAGTTTAAATTTATCTTTTTTATATATTTTTTCAAAAAAGGGGTGCAAATTTTATAATATGTATGATAAAATGGCAAAGATAAAAAAAGAAGGAGTGTTTCTTATGTCAGATGTAAAATATAAAAGAGTACTATTAAAATTAAGCGGAGAAGCTTTAGCTGGTAGTAGTAAAACTGGAATATCAGCAGAAGTAGTAGATGAAATAACAAATCAAATCAAAAAAATGACAGAACTAGGGATTCAAGTTGCTGTAGTTGTAGGAGGAGGAAATTTCTGGAGAGGAAAATATGGATATAATATGGAAAAAACAACTTCAGATTATATGGGAATGCTTGCAACAACAATAAATGCTTTAGCTTTGCAAGACGCATTAGAATCTAAAGGAATTTTTACAAGAGTTCAAACAGCAATAGAAATGAGAGAAATTGCAGAACCATACATAAAAAGAAAGGCAACTAAACATTTAGAAAAAGGTAGAGTGGTAATATTTGCCTGTGGTACAGGTAACACACATTTTACAACAGATACAGGTGCAGCTCTAAGAGCAGCAGAAATAAATGCAGAGGTAATATTAGTAGCCAAAACAATAGATGGAGTATATTCATCAGATCCTAAAGTAGATTCAAATGCAGTAAAATATGATGAAATAACATATATGGATATTTTAAATAAAGATTTAAAAGTAATGGATGCAACAGCAATATCTTTATGTAAAGAAAATAATATACCTCTTATAGTATTTGCAATGAATGAACCAGAAAATATGATAAAAGCAGTAAAAGGTGAAAATATAGGTACATTAGTAAAAGCAGAATAGAGAAAAAGGTAAAAAAAGGATGGTTCTAAATTCCCAAAATTGTGGATTTTTGGTGCCTTCCACTATTAATTATTATAGAAAGTTTTTTATGAAAGGAATTAAGATTATGAGTTATGATGAAATTATAAATAGAATGGAAAAAACAGTTAGTGTGTATGAAAATAACCTAGCAGAAATAAGAGCAGGACGTGCAAATCCTGCAATATTAAATAAAATTAAAATAGATTATTATGGAGTACCAACTCCAATATCACAAGTGGCAGGTATATCAGTACCAGAAGCAAGATTAATAGTAATTCAACCATGGGATACAAGTATATTAAAAGAAATAGAAAAAGAAATATTAAAATCTGATATAGGAATAAATCCTAATAATGACGGTAAAGTAATCAGACTTTCTTTCCCAGAATTAAATGAAGAAAGAAGAAAAGATATTGTAAAAAATATAAAGAAAATAGCAGAAGATGCAAAAGTTGCTATTAGATCTATTAGAAGAGATGGAATAGAAGAATTTAAGAAGAAACAAAAAGATTCAGAAATAACAGAAGATGAATTAAAAATGGCAGAAGAAGAAATTCAGAAAATTACAGATAAAAATATAGCTGAAATTGATAAATTATTAGAAAAGAAAGAAAAGGAAGTTATGAGTGTATAATTTTTATGGAGGAATCAGATGAATTTTAAAGAAGAGCTTAAAAAATACATTGATATAGTAAATAATGAATTACAAAAATATGTAAAAACAAAAGAATGCCCAGAGCAAGTTTTAAACGAATCTATGGGATATAGTTTAATGGCTGGTGGAAAAAGATTAAGACCAATTTTAGTTATATCAGCATATAAATTATTTAAAGATGATATAGAAAAAACATTTAAATTTGCAGTAGCAATGGAAATGGTTCATACATTTTCTTTAATTCATGATGATTTACCAGCAATAGATAATGATGATTATAGAAGAGGAAAACTTACAAATCATAAACAATTCAACGAAGCAACAGCTATATTAGCAGGTGATAGTTTATTAAACAGTGCATATAATATTATAATAGAAGATATAGCTAATAGTGAAGACGAGCAAGAAAAAGCTAAAAAAACGAAAGCTTTATATGAATTATCATATGGAATCGACAGAATGATTGCTGGAGAATATGTAGACACAGAATATGAAGGAAAACAAATTTCAAGCGAATATCTAGAATATATGCATGAAAATAAAACAGGTGCATTAATTAAAGCATCAGTAAAAATAGGAGCTATATTAGCAGGAGCTACTGAAAATGATATAGAGAACCTAAATAGATATGCTGAAAAAATAGGACTTGCTTTCCAAATTAAAGATGACATATTATCAGAAATTGGAAATCAAGAAGAGCTTGGAAAACCTGTTGGAAATGACAGAGAAAGAGGTAAATGTACATATGTAACTAAATATGGACTAGAAGTATCTCAAAAAATGTTAGATGATATAATAGATGAATCAATAGAAATAATTGAAAATTATAATAAAAATAGTGAATTTTTAATAGAACTAGCATTATATATTAAGAATAGAAATAAATAATAGAGGAGTTAATTATGGGAGAGGATACACACAACATACCTAGACACATTGCTATAATAATGGATGGAAATAGAAGATGGGCAAGAGAAAAAGGTCTTAATGTATCAGATGGGCATAAACAGGGAGCAGAAACATTAGAAAAAATTGCAAACTATTGCAATAAAGTTGGAATAAAATATTTAACCGTTTATGCATTTTCTACAGAGAACTGGAAAAGAAGTAAAGAAGAAGTAGGGGCTTTAATGAATTTATTAAGATTCTACCTTGATAAATTTTCCAAAAGAGCAGATACTGAAAATATAAAAATAAAAGTATTGGGTGATATCGAAATATTAGAAGAAAGTCTTAAAAATTCTATAAAAAAAGCAATTGAAAGAACAAAGCAAAATACAGGATTAACATTAAGTATTGCATTAAATTATGGCGGAAGAGCTGAAATTACAATGGCAATGAAAAAAGTAGCAAATCTAATAAAAAACGGACAGTTATATCCAGAAGATATTACAGAAGATACTATAAGTTCTAATTTATATACAGCAGGAGATCCTGATCCTGATTTACTAATAAGAACAAGTGGAGAATTGCGTACAAGTAATTTTTTACCTTGGCAAATTGTATATTCTGAGTTTTTATTTAAAGAAAAGTATTGGCCAGAATTTAATGAAGATGATATAGATGATGCTATAAATATATATCAAAAGAGAAATAGAAAATTTGGAGGAAAGTAAATAATGAATTTAAAACGTATTATCTCTGGTGTAATTGGATTACCAATAGTAATTTTAGTTTTTTTATCTGGAAATATACATGTAATAGATATAGCCGTATCTATTATTGCACTAATAAGTGTTTATGAATATTTACATTGTTTTAAAGTAACAGAAAAAGCAAAGCCAATATCGTGGATATGCTATGTAGCATGCTTAATTATTGCAATTTTACACTTTATACCAAGTGACTATTTGATATACATAATAGCAATATTTATACCATTAGCAATATTGTCATTATTTTTACATATAATTATAACAGATTTAAAAATAACTATAAATGATATTGCAGTAACACTTTTTGGAATTTGCTATGTAGTGCTATTTTATGCATTTATCCCAATGATCTATGGATTAGAAAAAGGTAAGTTTTTTGTTTGGTATATAATAATTGCAGCATGGGGAACAGATATATTTGCATATGCAATAGGAAGAAGAATTGGAAAACATAAATTTAGTAAAATCAGTCCAAATAAATCTATCGAGGGATGCATTAGTGGTACAGTAGGAGCGATAGTACTATCAATTATATATACATTGATTTTAAATAAATGTTTTAATTTTAATATAAACTATTTAATTATACTAGCAATATCATTAATTTTAAGTTTAATTGGTCAAATAGGAGATTTTTCAGCATCAAGTATAAAAAGATTTACAGGTGTTAAGGATTTTAGTAATTTAATTCCAGGACATGGTGGTATGTTAGATAGATTTGATAGTTTAATATTTATTGCACCATTTGCATATTTTTTATTAATGTTAATTTAGCATAGGAGGAATAAACTTTTGATTGGTTTTATAATAAGTGCATTAAAAATAATAATTCTATTAGGTTTTTTAATATTCATACATGAATTAGGACATTTTTTAGTAGCTAAATTATGCAAAGTAAAAGTAAATGAATTTGCAATAGGATTTGGTCCAATATTATTTAGTAAACAAGGAAAAGAAACTATATATCGACTAAGGTTAATACCTCTTGGTGGATTTGTTAGTATGGAAGGAGAAGAAACACGCTCAGAAGAAAGAGGAGCATTTAATAAAGTATCTATACCAAAAAGAATAGCAATAGTTGCTGCAGGAGGAATTGTAAATATTATATTTGCAATAATCGTATATATGGGTTTACAAACATATATAGGAAATAATATAACAACAGAAATTACAAATTGTACATCAGGCTATGCAGCTGAAAATGCTGGAATTCAACCAGGAGATGTTATAAAAGCAATAAACGGAAAAACAGTAAGAAGACAATCTGATATAAATAAAATTGTGAGCTCTTCAAAAGGAGAAGAACTTACAGTTATAATAAACAGAGGTGGTCAGGATATAGAATATAAAATGTCTCCTACAGTATTAGAATATAATGCAACAGGAATATATTTAGAATCAGAAAACAGTACAAAAATTCAAGGTTTTGATTCAACTGGAAGTATAGAAAATCAAGGATTTAAAATAGGTGATATAATTATTTCTATAAATGATATTAATGTAGAAAATAATGCTAACAAATTATCAGAGATATTACAAAAAAATTTAGATGATGAAAATTTAAAATTTGTAGTTAAAAGGCACAACGAAGATATTACGATTAATGCGAATCTAATAAAAGAGCAAAAATACTTACTTGGAGTTCAACTAAAAAAGGCAGACAATAATTTTGCTAATAATTTTTATTATGCAATATTTAAAACAGGAGATTTTGCATTTTCAATAATTGATAATATTAAAATGTTATTTTCAGGAAAAGTAAGTACAAATGACTTAATGGGCCCAGTAGGAATATCTAGTGTTGTAGCTAAAACAAATGGATTTCAAGAATTTATTTATATATTAGCATTAATTTCATTATCATTAGGAGTAACAAACTTATTACCATTTCCACCACTTGATGGAGGAAAAATTGTTTTACTAATAATAGAAGGAATTCGTAAAAAACCATTAGATGAAAAATATGAAGTAGGAATTCAAATGCTAGGGTTTGGATTAATGATAATGCTATCTTTATATGTTACATTTAATGATATAAATAGGATAATATAAAAGTGCCATTTGGCACTTTTTATTTAAGTTTGGGGACGGAGATTATTGACACAAATTGTAGTTTGTTTGTGTGATTAATTTTGAAAATGTGCTT
>ENA-UOJD01001966-UOJD01001966.1-human-gut-metagenome-genome-assembly--contig:-P48-NODE-1966-length-18416-cov-4.173683_pt1 | contig 18416 bp, 9 predicted proteins | sample MGYA00242342_ERZ723889 | MGnify/ENA metagenome assembly ERZ723889
GAAACTACATATCGGCCGAGGAAATCTTGGAGATAGAAGAAGCAGTAAATATCTCCGCCGATATGCACATCCGGGCGATGCAACTTGTCCGGCCGGGGATGAAAGAATGTGAAATAGCAGCAGCAGTGACAGAAGTCGCTTTACAAAATGGCGGACAATTGTCTTTCCCGGTGATTGCCACCATTAACGGGCAAACCCTCCATAATCATTATCACGGTAATATCCTCCACGAAGGGCAGTTGTTATTGTTAGATGCAGGAGCAGAAAACGGCATGCACTATTCCGGTGACCTCTCGTCGACCATTCCGGTAAGTAAACATTTTACAGAACAGCAGAAAACCATCTATCAAATCGCTTTACAAGCCCATCAGGCCGCAGTTGCCGCCCTAAGACCGGGCATTCCGTTCAAAGAGGTCCATCTGATTGCCGCCCGTACGATTGCAGAAGGGATGAAATCGATCGGCCTGATGAAAGGAGATCCCGACGAAGCAGCCCGTTCGGGTGCTTATGCGTTGTTCTTTCCCTGCGGACTCGGCCACATGATGGGACTCGATGTTCACGACATGGAGAATTTAGGCGAAGTATGGGTAGGATATAACGGACAACCCAAAAGTACACAATTCGGTTTCAAATCGCTCCGTCTGGCCCGCCCCCTGGAACCCGGTTTTGTCTTTACCATAGAACCCGGCATCTATTTTATTCCTGAGCTCATCGACTATTGGAGAAGTGAAAAACGGTTCTGCGAATTTATCCAATACGACAAATTGGAAACCTGGAAAGGTTTCAGCGGCATCCGTAACGAAGAAGACTACCTGATCACTCCCGACGGAGCACGCCGGCTCGGCAAATATAAACCGATGACAATCAGGGAGGTGGAAGGAATGAAGTAGGATTGGCGCACTGCGCCAATCAATAAAGTCTGATCCACTCATACCCATTCCCTGTCTGATCCATATAACGGATAAAATCTTCCGTCTTTATAGCCAGAGAAGCCCGGTTATCATTCGGATGAAACGACAATTTCCGGGCTTGTTTCAAATTTTCATCAAGGAAAACATAGACATGGTGTTCCGTATCGTTCACTAATCCGAAAGGGCTGACAGATCCCGGCTTCAACCCCAGGTATTTCTCCATCCGTTTTTCCGAAGCAAAACTTAATTTCCCTTGTTTTAATAGTTGTTCCAGATCATGAATCGCCAGATTTCGATCACAATGAAAAATAACCAGGTAATGCCGGTTTCCCTTATGATTCCTGAAAAACAAATTCTTACAATGTGTACTGTCCAAATTTTTCCAATATTGGCGGGCAATCTCGATCGTAGGTGCCTCAGGATGTTCCAGATAATCGAATTCAATACCCAAAGCTTTCAATGTCTCATACACTTTCTCCTGTCCAATCATCATCTCATTTTATTTTATTTTTTTTCATCTCTCTTCTTTTCCCCTCCTTCATTTTCCCCCAACCTTTAACTTTTAGCTTTTTACTTTTTACCTTTCCCCCTATACCACCTCCCCTGCCACTCTCCTCTCTCGCGCAATCTCTTCTCCAGTTTAGCCACAAACTCATAATTCTTTATCCCCCATTTCGGAGCGATCAGATATTCTTCGGGTGATTGATTGACAAAACGTTCCAGATAAACATCCGGCCGGATATGTCCGATCACGTCCACTACAAAATCGAGGTATTCTTCATAGTTATACAACCTGAAAACCTCCGGATGCCGAAGATATTGTTCGGCCATCGCCGTTCCCCGGACAATCTGCAACTGATGTAACTTCAATACCTGAATCGGCAGATCGCACAAACGGACCGCCCCCTCCAACATAGACTCCCGGCTCTCTCCGGGTAAGCCGAAAATCAAATGAGCTCCTATCCGGATACCTCTCTCAGCCGTTTTCCGTATCGCTTCCTCAGCTTCGGCAAAAGTATGTCCCCGGTTAACCGTTCGCAAAACTTCATCATTTGCAGATTCGACTCCATACTCTACACAAACATAACAACGCCGGGACAATCCGGCAATATAATCCAATACGTCATCGGTCACAGCATCCGGACGGGTAGCGATCACCAATCCCACTACATCGGGACAAGCCAACGCCTCCTCATACTTTTGCCGTAACTCTTCCAAAGGAGCATAGGTATTCGAATAAGCCTGAAAATAAGCCAGATACTTCTGACCGATATACTTTCGGGCAAAAAAGGCCCTTCCCTCCCCGATCTGTCGGGATATCCCCGACACAGCCCGGCAATAACCCGGATTAAAACTCTCATTATTACAAAACGTACAACCACCGGTCCCTTTTTTCCCATCCCGGTTCGGACAAGTAAATCCACCGTCGATAGACAATTTTTGCACCCGTTCTCCAAATAATTCTTTGAAATAAGCGGGGTAATCATTGTACCGTTTCCGACTCTCTGTTGGCTTCATGCATTTTCTCTTTAGCAGAACAAAAATATCATTTTATTTCTTAATTTTGTTCCCGTAACCACAAACAATAAATGATGAATATAATCTGCAAGGGCATGATCAAGATAATGCTGGTCCTTCTTTTACGTCCCGTCGGAGCTCAAACCGAAGATGCTTTTCCTTCATACATCGAACAATGTTTCAACAACTATTTCAATTTCACCCCCCAGGAAAAAATTTATCTACATACCGATAAACCGACCTACTCTGCCGGCGAAAATATTTGGTTCAGAGCCTACTGCGTAGATGCCAGCTATCATATCCCGACCCAATTAAGTAAATTTATCTACCTCGAACTCATCAACCGTCAGGATTCGATTTTAAAACGTATCCAAATAAAACAGACCGATTCTTGTTTTTATGGCAATTTGACGATTCCATCCACCACCCCTCCGGGAGAGTATTACCTGCGTGTCTTTACCAACTGGATGCAAAATAACGAAGAAGATTTTTTCTTCAAAAAAAATATACAGATCGTCAGTACAGTGAATGAAGTAAACATTCACACGGCAAGCAATCGTCAGGACAGTGCTATCCGGACGACGCTCACCCTAATCGATAATGCCGGCAAACCTTATGTTCATCAACGTCTGAAAATCACGACCTACCGTCATAAACTAGTGGTAAACAAGACTACCTTGAAAACCGATAAACAAGGATCCGCCACTTTACAATATCCGGTCAGCGACAGTATCGACCGGATTCAGGTAGCGTTCCCGACGGACTTGCCTTTTGCTTTTTCAAGAGAAATCCCTTTATTGAATCTTTCCGACGACTTCGACTTTCAATTCTTCCCGGAAGGCGGTAATTTATTAGCGGGCACCACGCAAACCGTCGCCTTTAAGGCACTGGATGCAAACGGACGTTCGATATCTGCCGAGGGAAAAATTTACAATAGTAAGGAACAGGAAGTCGTTTCTTTTTCAACCTCTCACCGGGGAATGGGAACCCTGGAACTGACCACCCAGCCGGGCGAACGCTACTATGCCCTGGTACATACCGCCACAAACCGGGAAAAAAGAGTCGACTTGCAGATTCCCCAAGCGGAAAATCTGGCCTTACAGGTTTATCCTCAGGACAACCACCTGATCCTTGCTGTCAAAAAAGGAATTCATTTTCCTGCAGGAAAAACGCTTTATATCGTTATGCACTCCAGAGGACGTCTGTTAGGCGTGCTACCGGCAAAAGACGATTTCGTGGGAGCCTTACCCCTGAACTCCCTGCCCGGTGGTACCGTGCAGTTCGTACTAGCCGATGCCGACTCACACATCTACAGCCAGCGTTCTTATTTTATAAAACCGGATCCGCAACCTGTATTACAACTCCGGACCGATAAAGAAAAATACGACAGACGGGAAAAAGTAAACCTGACACTACAGTTTACAGACATCGGCGGACAGCCCCTCGAAGGCAGTTTTTCCCTCTCTGTTACGGACAATACGATGGTTCCCCGCGACACCCTATCGGACAATATCGTCAGTTATCTGCTCCTGAACTCCGACCTCAAAGGGCACATCGAAGCCCCGGGAAGTTATAGTCATGAAACTCCCGAACACATCGATCTCCTCATGCTCACTCATGGCTGGACCCGTTATGAGATCGGGAAATTCCTGACCGCCACACCTTCTAAAGCCACTTTCAAGCTTGAACAGGGACAAGAAATCCGGGGAAAAATCACCAATTATAGCAATAAGCCGATGGCGAATGCCAGTGTACAAATCTTTATCCCCGGTGAAAATACATTGGGAGAAGTGAAGTCGAACGAAAACGGAGAATTCATCATCCGGGATCTGGATTTCCCCGATAGTACGATTTTTCTGGTACGTGGCTACAAAGAGAAAGGAGGAAAAATGGTAGATATAACTATCACTCCCCGGCTATTTAAAGATCCCGTCACTCATTTTACAATCCCCCGGGAAAATAAACCACTGGGCAAAGAAGAATTTATGGACCAGTTCAAAGGTAGTTATTTCTACCAGAACGGTGTGAAAGTCTATATTCTCGACGAAGCGGTCGTATTACGTCACCGTCCGGAAAGCGTACAGCACAAATACGAAGGCCAATACACAGATATGACGGATTACATTCTGGGCCAGGAAGAATTGAGTAAATTCAACACTTCCAGTATCTATCAACTATTATCCCGTCTTCCAGGGGTTATTGTCTCCGGTACCAAAGTGACGATGGCCCGCAACGGAAGTACGCCTCTGTTCATGATCGACGGATTGCCACAGACCGAAGACATGCTGAACGCAGTGATGCCGGAGGATGTGGACAATCTGGGAGTCATCCGCGACGGAGCCCGGCTGACTTTCTTCATGGCCCAAGGCGGTGCCGGTGGTGTGATTGTCATCAATACCAAACATGGCCATTTCACCCCCAAAGCCACTCCAGGGTTGATCAAATTCATTCCTTTAGGCTACTCCGAACCGGATGAATTCTACATGCCCCAATACAACGACCCGGAAATACTCAAAGCTCCCGAAATCGATTACCGCAGCACGATTTATTGGCAACCGGTCGTCCCGATCGATTCATCCGGGCAGACTTCCCTCTCTTTTTTCACTGCCGACATGGCCGGCAGTTATACCCTCACCGTCGAAGGATTGGGGAAAAACGGGGAACCGGTATACCGGCAAACGACAATCCGGAGGGAATGATAAAGAGCCAAGAATTCAAAATTGAAAACGTTTGAGTAATAGATCATTATAAAAATAGAAGCTGATTTTTATAATAACAAAAAATATTCTATATTTGCAACTCTGAATACGCAAGCTCGCGTGGCTTTCAGTTTATTGTATATCAATAGTTTATAAAAACAACATCATAATAATAAACCTTCCCTCTCAGGGAAATAAATCAAATCTAACAGAAATATGAGTACGAAGTACGTTTACACATTCGGAGACGGAAAAGCAGAAGGCAAGGCAGACATGAAAAATCTGCTCGGTGGTAAAGGCGCCAACCTGGCAGAGATGAACCTGATCGGCCTGCCTGTACCTGCAGGTTTCACGATTACCACTGAAGTTTGTACACTTTACAACCAGAAAGGTAAAGATGCTGTTGTAAAATTAATAGAAAACGACGTTAAAGCCGGTATTGCACACATGGAAAAAATCATGAATGCAAAATTCGGTTCCAAAGGAGAGGCTTTCCCGTTGATGGTATCCGTACGTTCCGGTGCCCGTGTTTCTCTGCCGGGTAGGATGGACACCGTGCTGAACCTGGGATTGAATGACGATGCCGTAAAATTACTGGCAGAAAAATCAGGAAATGCCCGTTTTGCCTGGGACTCTTACCGTCGTTTTATTCAGATGTACGGCGATGTTGTAATGGGTGTAGCAGCAGCAAAAGGCGAGCACAATCCGTTCGAAGTTGAAATCGACAAGCTGAAAGAAGCCAAACATATCAAACAAGATACTGAATTTACCGTTGAAGATTTGCAGGTATTGGTCGAAAACTTCAAAAAAGTAGTCAAAACCAAAACCGGCAAAGATTTCCCGACTTGTCCGTGGGAACAGCTGTGGGGAGCCATCTGTGCCGTATTCGATTCATGGATGACCGAACGTGCCGTTCTGTACCGTCAGTTTAACCAGATCCCGTAAGAATGGGGTACTGCTGTTAACGTACAGTCTATGGTTTACGGTAACATGGGTAACAATTCGGCTACCGGTGTTGCTTTCAGCCGTGACGCTGCAACCGGAGAGGACATCTTCAACGGAGAATACCTGATCAATGCACAGGGGGAAGACGTTGTAGCCGGTATTCGTACACCTCAGGAAATCACCATCGAGGGTTCACGCCGTTGGGCTAAACTGCAGGGTATTTCCGAAGAAGAACGTGCTTCCAAATATCCCTCGTTGGAAGAAGCTATGCCTCAGGCTTATGCCGACCTGAACGCTGTACAGGAAAAACTGGAAGACCACTTCCACGATATGCAGGATATGGAATTCACCATCCAGGACGGTAAGCTGTGGATGTTGCAGACCCGTAACGGAAAACGTACCGGAGCCGCTATGGTGAAAATGGCTGTCGATATGCTGAAACAAGGTATGATCGATGAAAAAACAGCTTTGTTGCGTCAGGAACCGGCTAAATTGGACGAGCTGCTCCATCCGGTATTCAATAAAGAAGCTCTGAAAAAAGCTCACGTTATTACCAAAGGTCTGCCGGCTTCTCCGGGTGCTGCCTGCGGGCGTGTCGTATTCTTCGCCGACGAAGCCGAAGAATGGAAAAACAGAGGTGAAAAAGTGGTTCTGGTACGCCAGGAAACTTCTCCCGAAGACCTGCGGGGTATGAACGTATCCGAAGGAATCCTGACTGCACGCGGTGGTATGACTTCTCACGCAGCTGTCGTTGCCCGTGGTATGGGTAAATGTTGTGTATCCGGCGCAGGAGATATCGTAGTCGATTATGCCAAACGTAATTTCTCCGTAAACGGAACAATCATCAAAGAAGGCGACTGGATTTCCCTGAACGGTTCTACCGGTGAAGTTTATTTAGGAAAAGTAGAAACAGAAGATGCAACATTGGACGAAGACTTCACAGCCATCATGAACCTGGCTGAAAAATATACCCGTATGTATGTACGTACTAATGCCGATACCCCGAAAGATGCCCGTAAAGCCCGTGACTTCGGAGCCAAAGGTGTCGGACTTTGCCGTACAGAACATATGTTCTTCGAAGGACACCGTATCGACGCTATGCGTGAAATGATCCTGTCCGACACGGTAGAAGGACGCCGGGATGCACTGAACAAGATCCTGCCGATGCAGCGGGGAGACTTCGAAGGTATCCTCGAAGCCATGAACGGACTGGGGGTTACCATCCGTCTGCTCGACCCACCTTTACACGAATTTACTCCGAACGAACCGGCTTCACAACAATATATGGCTCAGAAACTGGGAATTCCGGTAGAACGTATCAAAGAAAAAGTAGATGCACTGCACGAATTCAACCCGATGCTGGGTCATCGTGGCTGCCGTTTGGGAGTTACCTATCCGGAAATCACCGAAATGCAGGCCCGTGCGATCATCGAAGCAGCTTGTAACCTGAAACTGCGTGGTCTGGATCCTCGTCCGGAAATTATGGTTCCTTTGGTAGGTACTGTGAAAGAACTGAAACAGCAGGCTGAAATCATCAACCGTGTTGCAGCTATGGTATTCGAAGAAAAAGGCGTTAAAGTAGATTACAAAGTAGGTACGATGATCGAAATCCCGCGTGCCGCTATCACCGCAGATCAGATCGCCGAAGTAGCCGAATTCTTCTCATTCGGTACCAACGACCTGACTCAGATGACCTTCGGTTACTCCCGTGACGACGCCGGCAAATTTTTACCGGAATACATCAGGAAAGGTATCCTGAAAACCGATCCGTTCGCTGTATTGGATCAGGAAGGTGTAGGCCGTCTGGTTGAAATGGGTGTGAAACTGGGTCGTAAGACTAATGCAGACCTGAAAGTAGGTATCTGTGGAGAACACGGTGGAGAACCTTCATCCGTCATCTTCTGCGACTCAGTAGGTATGAACTATGTGAGCTGCTCGCCGTTCCGCGTGCCCATCGCCCGCGTAGCTGCTGCACAGGCTGCTATTATGCATGCAGGTAAGTAATAAGAATTTATTACAAGCTTAAATATCAAGGACTTCTCAATACTGAGAAGTCCTTTTTTAATAATGATAAAGAATAATCCTCAATAGGTATTCTGTTGAATTTGACCTCGGCTCAGATAAATCTCATTACTGTTTATAGGTTCGGCAAACCGACGATCTTTTAATTCCAACCGATACTCTATCGGCTGGGATTCTTTATTTATAATCAAACCGTCATGTGAATAGAATATACGTTTCAGGTTCACATCATCCAAAGTCGTTTCGTTGTAATTCAACCGCCGGATATCGAACCACCTCAGTCCCCAAGTCAGCTCCCGTACCCTCTCTTCCAGAATTTTCGCAATAGCTTCTTCCTTTGTTGCTGCCGACAACTTAACCTCCGGTCCGGGTGCAATCCTTTTAGCCCGCAATATATTCACCGTTTCCATGGCTTGCTGAAACTTTCCCTGACGAGCCAGGCATTCCGCTTTCGTAAGTATCATTTCCTGTACCGTAGTTCCATAAGGTATACTGGTTCTGAAATAAACATATCCGGGATAAGTATATTTGATATTATGCCTCCATGAAAAATTCTCACACATCAAATATTTATACCGCAAATCATTTTCCGTATCATACAATTTCAGCATTTCCCGGCTAGGACAGAAATAGGCACAGGAAGCAGAAAGGAAATACTGATAATAAAACTCCGCCCACTCTAATTTTACAGAAGGATCGGAACTGGAATCCCACCACAGATAAGGTACTTGCAGTGGTCCCTGACTGGAGCTCTGTTCATTACCATAATACATTTCCGTATTATAATCCACCAGACGGGCATCTGCCTGAAGAGCCAAATCTGCATATTTCAATGCCTGATCGTAATCATGGCAGAAAAGATAAAAGCGGGCCAGAAAACTATGAACGGCAGGTATACTTACCCGCCACCGCCGATTAACATTATCGACCGTAATTTTGAGTGCTTCTTTCAAATCTTCCTCGACAAAACGATAAGATTCCTCCAGATTCATCCGGACCAACGACTGCTCGAAACTGGTGGATGTCTTATGAGGTATTCCCGGTTCTTTCATATTTTCCGGGCTATAGGGAAGACAATAAGTATTCAGCAATTCCCAATTCTGAAAAGCACGGATAAAATGAGCTTCGGCCTTCAAATCAGCCTTCAAGGCCTCATCTCCTGTCACCCGACTCAAATTTTCCAATACCGTATTTGCCGTAAAAATATTTTTATAAGCACTACTCCAGATGCCGGAACCCGATAAATCGGCCACCTCCTGATTCATCCACAGATAATAAGCGATACCATGTTGATAAAACGGAGCTCCGTTATTGGTTTTATCGTACAAATCCGTTGAAATTTCCGTAATATCCGGACTTAACACCAGGCTGGTATTGCCGGTTGTCGTATTGATTGCAGCCAACAAAGCATCCAGGTGTTCCACTTTCGACAGTTCGATATTTGTCTTTTTCGAAGGAGCTATATCCAAAAAGCTGTCACAAGCAGCTCCGACTAACATCCATACCAGAAGGCATAAAATCATTCTCATTTTTCCTCCTGCAATTTTTATATATCTTTCCATATCCTTTTTTAAAAATTAAATTTTACCCCAACAATAAAAGAACGTTCCGGTTTGACCGTACCCTCCGGGAATTCCGGGTCATTTTTATATTTATTCGATGTAATCAAACCCAGATTATTGATCTGTCCATAAACGGCAGCGGTCCGGAAACCTATTTTCTGTAACCAGACTTCCGGGATATGCCAGGTCAGATTCAATTCCTGAAAACGAATATGATTGGCATTGTGGTACAGATAATCCATCGCATCCGTATAATAACTATCGTAATACATTTGATTGGAGTCTTCGGTATCCGTCAGCAAAGGAGGCATAGCCTTATCCCCGTCCAATAATTTACTTACATCTTTATGTACCCAGATTTTCGAAGTTCCGGTTTTTCCCATCGTCGGATAATTGAAAGAAGAACGTTTGAATTTATGACCGAATTTTCCGGTAACAATCAAAGAAAGATCGAAATTATAAACCTTAAAACCGGTAGTCAGCCCCATAGTGTGGGGAGCCACCTTTACGCCCTGTGACCTGAGCCAGCCGGTTGCATCCGAAGTATTGTCGTAAACGGTGTTCATCGGCCTCAAACCGTCAGGGCTACTCCCTTCCTCCACACAAGGGATACCGTCCTTATTTACCCCGGCATAATGCCAGGCATATATCGTACTGGCATTTTCCCCCTCTTTAAAGTCACCCCTCAAATAAGTCTTTGCACTATTATCGGTAACAAATAATCTTTCTATCCGGTTCAAATTATAAGCATAGTTGACATTACCATACCATTGGATATCTTTTCCTATAATATCGAGCTGGCTTCCTACTTCCAGTTCGATCCCACTGTTCAGCATTTCCGCATTATTCAACTTTTGACTGGTTGTCCCGTTGGCCGAAGAAATAGAAATCGTCGCGATCAGATCTTTACTGTACTTTCGGTAATAATCCAGTTTTCCGGCCAGTTTACCTCCCCAAAAAGAATAATCGATTCCGATATCTACACTCCCGACCTTTTCCCAGCGAAGTTCGGGATTTCCAAAACTCGCAATACTACCGGTAATCTCATGTTTATAAACATTCTCAACCGAACCGATACTCACCAAAGGTTTAAACGAGGTAGAAGTGTCTACATTTCCATTGTACCCATAGGTCAAACGCAGACGCAGCCAATCGATAAACAAATAATCGCTCATAAAACTTTCCTGTCCCAGATTCCACATTCCTCCCACAGACCAAAAAGGAGCATAACGATATTTAGGATCGTCCGTAATAAAATTCGACGCATCTGTCCGGACGCTCCCACTGATCGTGTATTTATTATCGAAAGTATAAGCGGCATTGCCATATAGAGAAAAGAAACGATCGGTGTTAAACGTAAAGGTACTTGCATAATCATCGACTGTAATCGTATTCCCGAAGAGGTCTTTTATCGCCAGCTTACCGGTTCCGTTAGGGAAAAGCTTGGAAGTCAGCGTCTCGTCATTGTAGCCGTATACCCGGGGAGAGGTATAGGAAGTTGTCCGGCGATGCCGTAATTCGGTTCCTAACACAACATTAAAATCATGTCTCCTGAAAGTCCGGTTAAAATTTACCTGATTCCTAAAAGTATACCCTTGTATTTCCGAAGTATATTGGTCCAGAAACTGCCCTGTCGGATAGGCCGATTTCCCGACGACTCCTGTTGCATCGTTGTATTCGGTATAATAATTCACCGGATTTTTCACTACCCAGGAATCTTCTTTGTAAAGATCCCGCCTTTTGGAATTAAAAATCTCATATTGTAACGAAGAGGAAAAATTCAAGCCTTCCCATAATTTCAGGGTCAGTGCAGCCTGGAAACGGGCCTTGATGTCCTTAGTCGAACGGTCACGGCTTCTGATTTCCTGTAAAGGATTATAAAACCAGTCGGAATAAGGAAAGCCATTACCGACCAACCGCTCCATGGCCGGCAGGTAATAGTCGCGGACAATATGTGTATAAGAACCGTCCCGGTTTGTCAGGTGTTCATAAGGAGAGAGATCGCTTATCGCGATATCGTTTTCATCGGATGCATGGAGGACGGCTCCGTTATTCTGCTTTTTCACATATTGGAACATTCCGGAAATATCTAATTTCAGCCACTTGCAAATATCGCTGTTCATCCGCATATTGAGCATATATTTTTCATCCTGTGTACCAATATAATGGGTTTTGTCTTTTTCATACAATAACGACGTCATGACACCGACTCTTTCTCCTCCTCCGGATACGGATAAATTATATTGCTGCAAAAAAGGATTTCTCAACAAATGTTTATAAACGTCATCCTTATAATCCGTCTCCTGCAATTCCTGTAAACGGAGCCTTTTCGTGTCTTCGGAAATATTTCCCAGCCGGGCTTCATTCAAAGCGATTTGTGCCCAGGTATAGCATTTTCCGGCCACATCATCTTCTGAGAAAATCCCTTCATTCAAAGCAACCCCATATTTTCCGAAAATCATTTCTTCGTAGCGGATCTGATCTGCAGAAGCGGCAGTAGGATTGGCATAATCCAAATCTATTTTCTGCCGGAAACGCAAAAAAGTATTAAAGGCGACATTCAGTTTATCTCCTTTGGCCGCTTTGCGGGTAGTGACCACAATCACGCCGTTACCGGATCTGGCTCCCCAAATTGAAGCAGCTGCAGCATCTTTTAGTATAGAAACGCTTTCCACGTCATTCGGATTAATCGTTTCGAATCCTCCTTCCACAGGGAAACCGTCCACGACAATCAGCGGTTGAGCGTTGGCATTCAAGCTCGAGCGTCCCCGGATTTCCAGACTGGCTTTTCCATCTTCTGTCAGAGTGGCCTGAACGCCTGCTGTAGTTCCGATCAGCCGGGATGATAAATCGGAAGCCGGTTTTTCTAACTGCCGCTTGTCGACGATATCGAACGCTCCCGTCGCACGTTCCCGGGAAATCGTCTGATAGCCGGTGATCAGTACGTCATCCAAAGAAGTTATTTCCGGTTTCATCGATATCTCATAATGTTCACGCCCGTCTAAAGGAAGCTCCACTGTCTCCATCCCGATGAAAGAAATCACCAATACCACCTTCCCCTTCAAGCCGGCAGGTACTTTAAATTCAAAATATCCTCCGATATCGGTAGTTACCCCCAAGGTATTTTCTGCCTTCAAATAAACAGAAGCCCCCGGCAAAGGCAAGCCCTTTTCATCCCTTACCGTACCTTGCACTTTCATCTGTTCACCCTGCAAATTTTTTACCGCCGAAGCATCCTTAGCAATAACGATTGCATTTTCACTGACCGTGTACTTCAATCCGTTCAGCGACAACACCCGATCCAAAGCCTGCTCTATAGTGACTTGTTCCATATTCAGAGAAACATCGGCAATCTTACGGATATCGTTTACCGTATAAACGATATAATATCCGGAATTCTGCAATATTTGATTCAAGGCTTCCTCCAGTGTCACCCGATTCAAAGAAAAAGAATACTTTTCCTGTCCAAAAGATTCGGTAGCCATCACTAAATTAGCGCACAACAAAAAGATAACCGTCATTTTCATGATTAACGTCATTTCCCTCAATTTTCTTCCTCCGGAAGAAAAATAAATCTGCTTTTTTTTCATAATTTTGTAATTAGAGTTAATAAATACCCGCTAAAGGGTTGCTTATTAGTATCCAACAAGGAGTGTTGCCTCACTCCTTGTTATTTATTTTTCCCCTGTCCGATAAAGAGTCACCTCGTTGCCTTCTATCGAATAAGTCACATTTTCAGTTAATTTCAAGAGATTCAATATTGTCCCGATATCTTCATAACGACGGGTTTTGATATAAAATTTCAGATCGCCGAATTTCTCCCTGTCATAATGGAAGGTAACCCCATACCACCGACTCAAGCGGGGAATGATTTCCTCCAGTCCACAATCATTGAACAAAAATAAACCGTCTTTCCAGACGACGAAGTCTTCGGCATCGACCTCTTTTATTACAGTCTTCCGGTTTTCTACATCATATTTCAACTGTTGTCCGGGCAATAACACACACTCAGCATGTCCCAGAGCCGAAACAGCCACTTTTCCCGTCAATAAAGTAATCGTCGATGCATTTTCTCCCCGGTATGCAGAAAAATTGAAAGCCGTTCCCAATACCCGGGTCTGTACGTCTCCGGATTTTACGATAAAAGGTCTCTCCGGATCAGGAGTCACTTCAAAGTAAGCTTCCCCGTCCAATTCTACGCACCGTTCTTTTTCTGCAAACTGTACCGGATAACTCAGGCTAGAAGCGGAATTCAACCATACCTTCGTACCATCGCCCAAAACCAAGCGATATTCTCCCCGTAACGGTACCATCAGGGTATTCCTCTCCGGCCAGCCGGTTTTATTCTCCCGACCGTCATATACGATCGTTCCCTTCCGGTGGTCCCAGGAAATTCCAGGTAGCTGTAACGTATCACAATCCTTTTGTAAATCGACCCGACAACCATTACCCAATACTAAAACAGCACAGTTTCCTCCCGGCTTTATTCCAGGTTGCCCGGCCGACTCCGGAACAGTTATCCCTTCCTGTTCCCACCACCAAAAAGCCGACATAATTCCGATCATGACCATCGCAGCAACACCTGCCGTCAGTATACGGCGCTTCCAGCAACGCCACTTCAACCTGACCGTCAATTTTTTAAAAGAGCGGTCGGTATCGATCTGTTTCTCCAATTCCATCAAACGTATCACTCCCCTTCCCGAAATAATCCGATCGTAACTCTCTTTATTCATCCGGGAAGCTCGTATCCACTCCTCCAGTTCCTGTTGTTCGGTCCCGTTCAGCTTCCCTCCCGATCTTTTTCTGGCAATCAATCCGGCAATATGATTCAATCTGCTCGTATCCATATTTTCATCTTTTATCAGAAAGACACCATTTTTTAAGAAAAAGATTACACCTGTACATTTTTTTTTCATTTATTTTTCTGTTTCCTCTCCAAAAGATTAATTTAGGCGCAGAATTACCTGAGGGGTATGGGGAATGACTTTTTATTTACACGGATAAAACAAGGAGATGAAAAAGCTCTGGAAAAATTCACAAAAGAAAATTATCTCTTTTTTTGTGCTTTAGCCAACCGTTATGTCAACGATGTACAAGAGGCGGAAGATATTGTGCAGGAAGTATTGATCCGCCTGTGGGAAAACAGAAGGCACTATCAGGATATCACCTGTTTACGAAGTTTCGTATATACTATGATCCGGAATCAGTCTTTAAATCTGATCCGGAATCGCAAACGTTCAAGTCAACACTTTCATCTCCCGCCCGAAGAAGAGGAAAACAATTTTTTCAACATTCTCGTCGAGGAAGAAAGCAACCGTCTGCTTTTCAATGCGATAAATACTTTAGCTCCACAAAGTGCGGCCATCATACAACTCAGTCTTCAAGGCTTGAAAAATGAAGAAATCGCCCGGGAATTATCCATCTCCGAGAATACGGTGAAAGTTCTGAAATACCGTTCTCTGAAAAAACTCAGGCAGCTCTTGCATCATCGTATTTTCAACATACTCGCTTTTTATATCTGATTTACACAAAACAACACCGTTTCCTCCCTTTATCAGCCTCCCCAAACGATATACAGACGGTTCACAGATGCCAGGACATTTGTGAACCGTCTTATGCAGATCCGGACTATAACTGACCGGAAGTTTTATAAATCAAGGATACCGGATTTCCCAAATCGACCTCAGCAGGAGTCTGCCAATACAAGCGCTTCTCTTCCGGTCTGTTCTTCATGAGCTTCACATTCAGAATAACAAACTGCCCGTTTTTCTCAGACAAAATGATGTATTTTTCTTATTGAAAAGCAAAAAATATTCGTTTCTTCAGGCCATTCACATTACATCACACTAATTACAAACCACTTAACCAGGCAAACTTCTATTTATTTGTAAGCATTCATTCATTTCCCCGACCGTTTCTATCCACCGGATAAATATTGATACAAAAAGTATATCTTTGCATTCAGATAAAATAACAAAATCGTATGGTATCGAGAAATCTGACCCAAGAGGAAATCACCCGGCTGCAAGCACAAGGCTGCAGTTCGACAGATTGGCAACGTGTAAAAGTTGCTTCCGGATTTAAAACCGATTATATACAAAATGTCCGTTTTTCAGGAGATATCGAACTAGGCATATTCGATTACGAGTTCATTTTAGAGGGAGGACTCCCTAAACATGCCGGTTTGTTCAATGTCACTTTACACAACTGTCGGGTGGGTAATAATGTCCTGATCGAAAATATCCCCAATTATATCGCCAACTACCGGATCGGAGAAAATTGTTTTATACAGAATGCCAATCTGATCGTAACGGAAGGACGTTCGTCTTTTGGAAACGGAACTTTAGTGGCTGTATTGAATGAAACCGGAGGACGGGAAGTGCCTATTTTCAATGAATTATCGGCCCATCTGGCTTATATTATCGCCCTATACCGCCATTTCCCTGTCCTGACCGAGCGTCTCAAGGCACTGATCGAACGATATACTGAGCAAGTGTCCTCAACAGAAGGAAAAATCGGTAATCACGTACGAATCATCAATACCGGAACGATCCGTAACGTCTGCATAGGCGATTACACGACCATCGAAGGTACATCCCGTTTGAAAAACGGTTCCATCAACAGTAATGCAGAAGCACCGGTATTTATCGGTCATAATGTGATGGCTGAAGATTTCATTTTTTCTTCGGGCACTTGTATCAACGACGGAGCAGCTTTAGTACGGTGTTTCATCGGACAAGCCTGTCATTTAGGCCATCTGTTCTCAGCTCATGATTCTCTATTTTTCAGCAATTGCCAGGGAGAAAACGGAGAGGCTTGTGCCGTATTTGCCGGTCCTTATACGGTGACCATGCATAAATCCAGTCTGTTGATCGCCGGTATGTTCTCTTTTCTGAATGCCGGTAGTGGTTCAAACCAAAGCAATCATCTTTATAAATTGGGGCCCATCCACCAAGGTATCGTCGAACGCGGTTCGAAAACTACCAGTGATTCTTATATACTCTGGCCGGCGAAAATCGGGGCTTTTTCTTTGATTATGGGGCGACATGTCAGCCATCCGGATACTTCAGACCTGCCTTTTTCCTATCTGATCGAACAAAATAACCAGACTTATCTGGTACCGGCAGTCAATCTAAGGAGTGTCGGTACGATCCGGGATGCTCAGAAATGGCCCAAACGTGACAAACGCAAAGACAGTCATCAACTCGATTATATCAACTTTAACCTGCTCAGTCCCTATACCATTCAGAAAATGCTGAGCGGTATAGAAGTACTCCGCACCCTGCAACAGGTGTCCGGTGAAACTTCGGAAGAATATTCATACCAAAGTGCACACATCAAAAGTAACTCCCTGAAAAAAGGTATCCAATATTATTCCATGGCTATCAACAAATTTCTAGGTAACTCGATCATTAAAAGGCTGGAAAACCTGACATTTCACAACAACGAAGAGATCCGCCAGCGCCTGGCCCCTACCCGGACAGAAGGTAGCGGCGAATGGGTAGACCTTTCCGGTCTGATCGTCCCCCAACAAGGGATCATCCGCCTGATCCGCCGGATAGAAAACGGAGAGATTGAATCTGTCGAACAGATCACGGATACTTTCCGCCAACTTCACGCCGACTATTATCAACTCGAATGGACCTGGGCTTGGGAAGTCATGCAACCCTGGTATCGGGTCAAACCTGAAAGTATCACAGCCGGGGATGTGATCCGGATAGTGAATACCTGGAAAGAAGCTGTGGTCAATCTCGATAAAATGCTTTATGAAGATGCGAAAAAAGAATTTTCCATGACAGCTCAAACCGGTTTCGGAGCCGACGGTAATCAAAAACAAAAGAAGATCGACTTCGAACAGGTACGGGGAGCTTTTGAAAATAATCCTTTCGTAGAAACCGTCCAGGAACACATAAAGGCAAAAACCGCTTTAGGTGATGAATTGATCGAACGATTAAAAAATATTTAAAAAATAATTGGATATAAACTAAAAATTATATTTCTTTGAAAAGTCGGATACAAGAGGTATCGGCATTTTTTTTATTTCATGTAGCGTTTTCAAAAGCGCCTTAGAATCAAGAAACTGGTAATTTCAATTGTGATTCATTTACAACAACTAAGGCGGATATTGACAACGCTCGCGTAGTGAGTACGTATATAAATATACATATTCTAAGCGTGAGCTTGTCTTACCCGGTTGTTGTGGAATACCAGTTCCCTTGATTCCGGGTATGTGCAAGTTCCACGCTTATTTTTTTAAGTGCACAGAACTTGCCTGTCCCCTATTATATAGCGGAGTTCCAAAAATCCAGCAGGCAGTCGGTAAATCAATCGTTTCTTTCCAAACTTTCGGTTACCGGCTGTTTTTTATGAAAATCCACCTTTTTATCCTATCTTTGCGTGAAACAAATCAAATCTGGGAAATTATGTCAGAATGTATAGAACATCCGGAAAATGCTCCGGAATATGAAGGATTAAAGGTGAACAAAGGCATTGAGCAGCCCGATCCCATGAATCCCAATATTGCTGCACGCCTGAAAAATATACAGAGGCAAAACCTGACCACCGACGATTATGTCGAAGGTATTCTGAAAGGAAACATCAACATCCTAAGCCAGGCGATCACGTTGGTAGAAAGTGCCAAACCCGAGCACCAGGCCGTTGCCCAGGAAGTGATCAACCGTTGTCTGCCCTCCTCCGGACGGTCTGTACGGATCGGTATCACGGGTGTACCGGGAGCCGGCAAGAGTACTTTCATCGAC
>ENA-UOJD01001980-UOJD01001980.1-human-gut-metagenome-genome-assembly--contig:-P48-NODE-1980-length-18331-cov-8.167214_pt1 | contig 18331 bp, 16 predicted proteins | sample MGYA00242342_ERZ723889 | MGnify/ENA metagenome assembly ERZ723889
TATATCGGCAGTGCCTTCCCGAGATTGCCACGTCGCTTCGCTCCTCGCAATGACAATTCGGGAGCGGTTATCATTTTAACGGAGGCCTGTTTCGCTCGGCAGTGCGCAGCCGGGCCCGGCTGTCCGCTCCCCTACAGCGCGCTATCGATGTCCGCGCAAAAATTTACAAATTACAGCGCTTCCTTAAAATATGCCGCCAGATCCTGCATCCGGTTCTCGTCAAACGGCGAGGTCAGGCTCCCGTCCTGCAGCATGGCGAGGAACGTCGACTCAGGCGCGGCATACAGCAGGTCGCTGAAGGCCTTCAGACCCGCGCCGGGCGTTTCCTGCTCCAGCTGGTAAATTTGAAGGGCAGCGTCGTTCGAGACGCAGTAGCTGATGACATAATACGGCGCGGAGAAAAAGTGCTGCACGTCGATCCAGCTGCGAGCGGCCTGCTCCGCCGACGCCTCGTCAAACAGGCCGAAGTCCACGCAGCATTCCGCAAACAGCTCATTGAGCTTCCCGACCGTCAGCTCACTGTCCGGCAGGGCATAGGCCTTGCACTCAAAGGCATAGTAGCATGCCTGCGTGAGGAAGGTCTCGAGCGAGTCATAGAGCTTGTACTGCCGCAGCTCTGCCGCGCGGGAAAAGCCCAGCGACGTGCTGCCGAGCGTCAGGTACTCCAGCGCCTGCGAGAAGACCTCGGAGCAGTCGATGGAGAACGTCTGGTTGCAGTTCACATAGCCGTCGACAAAGTGGCCGAACTCATGCGCGGCCGTCAGCAGGTCCGCCAGCGTCCCCTCGGGCGAGATATAGATGTAGGGCATCTCGTAGGACTCAAGGTACGTTGTGTACGAGCCGGGCATTTTATTCGCGGAGCTCGTGATGTCATAAAGCTCGTAGGCATCAAGGAAGCCCATGGCCGTCTGCACCTCGCCGCCGAGCGTGTCGGCCGCCTCATGCAGGTGCTGCATCGTCTCGTCGGCGGAAAGGGCGGAAAGCTGCATCGGCTCGGCCGCCTCCGTGTAGACGGGGGCCAGCTCCGTGCGCACGCGCTCAACATAGCGCTCGGCCTGTGCCGGGGTGTAGTCGCGGTAATAGAGCGCGTCATAGGCATAGTCGGCGTAGCTGCCGTAGCCCAGCCGCCCGGCAAGCTCCCGGCGCGTCTGGATGAGCTTGATGTAGATCTCGCCCGCCTGCGCGCCGTAGGCGTCGTAATACGCGCCGAGAACTTCGTAATAGAGGTCGGCCGTCACGGCGTTTTCCAGCAGCTCCGAGACGGAGTGTGTGCTGCCGTTCCACTCGATCGCCGGGTCGTTCTGCAGGGCGACATACTGCGCCTGCAGTTCGGATTCCTGCTGCAGGAGGCTGACGGTCCGGGCGTCGGAATACACGCCGTCCGAGTCGTAGGACGCAAAGAAGTCCTCGCCGAAATACTGCTCCTCGAGCGCGCTGCGCAGGCTGCTTTTGGCCATGGTCGTGTAGCAGTCCTCCATGGCCTTTTCCACGCGCGTCGTCTGGTCCGTGCACCAGGTGTACTCCGCCTCGTAGTAGCTGTCGCTCAGGTCGCGGGTGTAGCGCAGGTAGGCAAGCTCGCCCATGGTGTTGAAAAGAACATAGTCGTCATAGGCCGCGTCGAACTGATTGATGATGTCGGCCGCAGCGGCCTTGCCGCCGGTCGCGGATGCGCCGATGGACTTGAGCGTGCTGCAGAGTCCGTCGACGTCCGGGCGGACGTATTCGATGTCCGGCTCGGCCGTGTATTTCACGCGGGGCTGATACGGCCGCTGAAAATCGCGGTACGAGATCGCGCCGTCCGAATAATCCGGGCGGGTATATTCGCCGCGGAAGGCGGAATAGAGGTCAAACAGGGGGCTGCAGCCCGTCAGCAGCAGCGACAGGGCCAGCAGCAGAGCAAAGCAGCGCTTTTTCATGCGTCGCCTCCTTCCCGGATGCGGCGGGCAATGGCCAGCAGCTCCGGATGATTCACGGCGTTGCCCATGGCGACGGAGCCGCGCTGCGTCAAGGCCAGCGGGCTGCCATCGAGCTGGGTGGCGATGCCACCCGCCTCCGTGACGATCAGGCCTCCCGCGGCATAGTCCCACGGGCACAGCTTGCACTCAAAAAAAAGGTCCGCCCGGCCCGCGGCCACATAGCAGCAGTCCAGCGCGGCCGAGCCGCCGCGGCGGAAATCAAGGCAGTTCGGCAGGAGCGCTTCGACGAAGCGGAGCGTCTCGGGGATGGTCTCGCGGTAATAGATGGCGCTGCCGAACAGCACGAGGCTGTCGTGGACGGCGTGCTGCGTGACATGCAGACGCTGGCCGTTGAGCCACGCGCCCTTGCCGCGCTGGGCGGAGAACATCTCGTCGTAATAGGGATTGTAGACCACGGCGTGCGTCACGACGCCGTCGACCGCCAGTGCGACGGAGATGGAGCTGTGGTGCAGGCCGCGGATAAAGTTCATCGTGCCGTCGATGGGGTCGACGATGAACAGCTGGCGCCTGCCCGCAATGTCATGCGTCGCGTCCTCCTCCCCGAGGAAGCCCGCCTCCGGCAGCAGCGTCATCAGGCGGCTGCGCAGGAATTCCTGCACCATGGGGTCATACAGCGTGACGAGGTCGACATGCGAGGATTTTTCGCGGATGCCCATGGCGGCATCCTGCGCCGAACGGACCGTCGTGCCCGCCGAGCGGACGATGTCCTTCAAACGTTCCAGAAGATGGATGTCCATAGTTTTTTCGCTCCTGATCCAGATTCTAAGGCGGCAGCGCACCCTCGGCCTTCACCGAAGGCTCTCACGGCATTGTGCGGTGCTGCCCTGATTCCAATTTATCATAATTTATCATACCATATTTCCCGGGAAAAGGGAAGAATCGGGAAGAAAAGAGTTTGCGGTGCGATTTCGCCGCCCGGACATGCAGGGTTGTCAATGCCGACATTTGCAGCCTCTCCGGTCACCTGCCCGCCCTCTGCACCGAGGAAAACCGTTCTGAGATTGCGATATCATTCCTCGTAATAAGGAAATAACACCGCGATCCGATCGCGGTGTTATTTTTATAAACCATTATTCCAGCAGTGAAAAGCCCAGGATCACGACGCCGAGAATGACGAGAATAACGCCCGTGGCACGGTTGAGTGTTTTGGCGCTGGCACGGTTGGCGATGCGTGCAGCCAGCCGGGCAAAGCCGAACGTAAAGATGATGCACAGGAAAAACGGCAGCCACTGCGGCGCGCCGCCGATGGCGAAGTGCGCAACGGAGCCGGTCAGGGCCGTGAACGTCATGATGAACACGCTCGTGCCGACGGCGGTCTTGAGCTCATAGCCCATGACGCCCGTGAGCAGCAGGAGCATCATCATGCCGCCGCCCGCACCGATAAAGCCGCAGATAAAGCCGACGATCGCGCCGCAGACAATGGACTTGATGATACGCGTGCGCTTCGGGATCTGCTGCATGTCCTCCTTCGTGGTCATCACCGGGCGGACGATGAACTTGATGCCGAGCAGCAGCGTCATGATCACGGAGAAATTGCCCATTGCAACGGATGGCACAAGACTCGAGACAAGGCTTCCGACAACGGTGAATGCCAGCACCGTGATCATCATGATGAGGCCGTTGCGGATGTCCAGATTCCTGTTGCGGCCGTAGGTATAGGCCGAGACGGCGCTTGCCAGCACATCGGATGCCAGTGCGATGCCGACGGCCGTGTAAGGCTCGATATGCAGGAATGTGACGAGCATGGGCGTGATGACGGCAGCGGCACTCATTCCGGCAAAGCCCGTGCCGAGGCCTGCCCCCACACCCGCGAACAGGCAGACGACGATGGTCAGGAGGAGCTGCATCGAATCACCCCTTCCTTGTCATTTCGACCGTTCTGCGGTAGGCGGCCGTGACGGCATTCTGCACGGTGTAGGAAAATCCGCCCTGCTCGAGCGCCAGAACGCCCTCGATCGTCGTTCCGGCCGGGCTGCACACGCGCATTTTCAGCACGTCCGGCGCTTCCCCACCCTGCAGGAGCATCTCCGCCGCGCCGAGCATGGTCTGCGCCGCCAGACGGCAGGCGTCCGGGTACGACAGGCCCGCGCGCACACCGCCGAGGGCCAGCGCATCGGCAAACTGGAAGCAGAACGCCGGCCCGCAGCCCGAGATGGCGCTTGCGGCGTCGATCTGCGCCTCCGGCAGGGGCAGCAGCAGCCCGGCCTGTGCCAGAACGGCGTGGAAGGCGTTCAGCTGCGCGTCCGTCACGTTCTGCGCGGCATAGAGGATCGTGCCCGCGCCGACGGCTGCGGGCGTGTTCGGCATGATGCGGATGAGCGGCAGTCCCCCGCCGAGCATGGCGTCCAGCTCCCGGAGCGTCACGGCCGTCGCCATGCTGACGACGACGGGTGCATTCCCCTTCCGCGCCTGCAGCACGGGAGCCAGCTCTCCTGCCAGACCCGGCAGGCCCTGCGGCTTCACGCCGAGGAACAGCAGCTCGGCCGTTTCCGCAGCCTCTGCGTTCGGGCAGACCGTCCCGCCCAGCTCCTTTGCCAACGCCGCGGCCTTGGCAGGGGTTCGGTTGGCAAGCAGCAGCGTGTGGCCGCCCTTGGCCGCGGCCCGCGCCAGCGCGCCGCCCATATTTCCGGTTCCGATGAATCCGATCTTCATGCTCTTACCTCCTGATCTGACCGTTTCCGGTGATAACATACTGATAGGTCGTCAGCTCGTTCAGGCCGATCGGCCCGCGCGCGTGGAGCTTCTGCGTCGAGATGCCCATCTCGCAGCCGAGGCCGAATTCGCCGCCGTCCGTGAAGCGCGTCGAGGCGTTGACATAGACGGCCGCGCTGTCCACTCCCGCCGTGAAGCGGGCGGCGCTTTCCTCGCTTCGCGTGACGATGGCCTCGCTGTGGTGCGTGGAATGCTGCGCAATATGGCGGATGGCCCCCTCCACGTCGTCCACGACGCCGACGGCCAGCACATAGTCCAAAAATTCCGTGTCGAACTCCGGGTCCGGCGCGATGCCCAGGATGGCTGCGGCTTCTTCGTCGCAGCGCAGGCGGACGGGGTGCTTTGCACCGGGGCCGCACAGGCGCTTTTGCAGCATGGGCAGGAACCTCGGCGCGGCGGCGCGGTGGACGAGCAGGACCTCGGCCGCGTTGCAGACGGACGGGCGGCTCGTTTTTGCGTTTTCCATGATATCGAGCGCCATATCAAGATCGGCGCTCTCGTCGACATAGACATGGCAGATGCCCGTGCCGGTCTGGATGCACGGCACGGTAGCGTGCTCGACGCACGCGCGGATAAGGCCTGCCCCGCCGCGCGGGATGAGCAGGTCAACATAGCCCGTGGCTGTCATGAGAGCGGCGGCCCCTGCGTGTGACGTGTCCTCCACAAGGTTCACGAGATCCGGCGTCAGACCGGTCCGCTCCAGCCCGCGGCGCAGCGCGGCCGTGATGGCGGCGGCGGAGCGGTAGGCCTCGCGCCCGGAGCGCAGCACGCAGACGTTGCCGGACTTCAGCGCGAGCGCGGCTGCGTCCGACGTGACGTTCGGGCGGCTCTCATAGATGATGGCGATGACGCCCATCGGCACGCTGCGCTTGCAGATGCGAAGGCCGTCCGGGCGGATGAATTCGTCCAGCGTCCGGCCGACCGGGTCCGGCAGGGCAGCAACGGCCTCGATGCCGGCTGCCATGCCCTCGAGCCGTGCCTCGTTCAGCGCGAGGCGGTCGAGCATGACGTCCGAGACTTTGCCACGCGAGGCCTCGAGATCGGCGGCGTTCTCCGCCAGAATGGCAGGTGCCTCCGCGCGCAGCTCCTGCGCCATGGCGGTAAGGGCGCGGTTTTTCGCCTCGGTGTCGCGCAGGGCCGGACAGGACGCCGCGGCCTTCGCGCGCTTCAGAATGACCTCCGTCGGGGTGAATTCCATTATGCCTCCGCCTCCTGTGCCAGAAATTTTGTGCCGACGGGCTTGCCGGCCATCAGATCGTAGAGCGCAGCGGGCTGCGCGCCGTTGGCAATGACCATGGGCACACCGGCCTCCGTGGCGATGTGCGCGGCATGGAGCTTCGTCTGCATGCCGCCCGTGCCGAATTTGCTGCCCGCGCCGCAGGCCAGCCGCTCGATCTCCGGCGTGAGCCTCTCGACGACGGGGATGAGCTTCGCCGCGGGATCGCTGTGCGGATCGGCCGTGAACAGACCGTCGATGTCCGAAAACAGGATGAGGAGGTCTGCCCGGATCGTCCGGGCGACGATGGCGGCCAGCGTGTCGTTGTCGCCAATGCCCAGCTCCTGCGTGGCGACGGTGTCGTTTTCGTTGATGATCGGCAACGTGCGCAGCTGCAGCAGCCGCGCAAGCGTGTTGTGGAAGTTTTTCGCGCGCTCCGGCGTCTCGATGTCGTCCGCCGTGATGAGCAGCTGCGCCACAACGTGGTGGTACTGCGAGAAGAGCTTATCATAAATGTACATCAGCTCGCACTGGCCGACGGCCGCAGCCGCCTGCTTGCCGGGAATATCCTTCGGCCGCTCGGCCAGCGACAGCTTGCCGACACCCATGGCGACGGCACCGGACGATACCAGCACCAGCTCATGTCCTGCATTTTTGAGATCGCTGCAGACCTTGCACAGCTCCTCCACGCGGCGAATGTTCAGATTCCCCGTCGAGTGTGTGAGCGTGGACGTCCCCAGCTTGAGTACGATTCGCATGGTTCAAGGCTCCTAACTTTTTTGCTTTAGCTTGTTAACACCTGCGTATCATAGCACGCTGAGGCCGGAATTGCAAGCGCTGCCGGATTTTTTGATGAGCTGCGGCAAAAGACCGCTTCAGAACCTCTGTGTTTCACGTGAAACACAGATCACCGCATGAAACCATACTATTATAAATAGTTCACTTGCAGTACCCGGCAGCATTGTGGGAAAGCAATCGGCGAAATCGCAGCTGCCTGCCCGAGATTGCACCCCAAGGGCACTTCCTCGCGCTTCGCGCTCAGGGCGCCACGTCGGCCTGCGGCCTCCTCGCAATGACAAGCCTGCCACCCTGCATCTCCACTCTCCACCCCACTACGTTTCACACTTTTCACCACATTCCTCTTTCCAAATGTTTCACGTGAAACAGGAATTTTTTACAGAACGCTCCTGCACGGTTGCAATCTTCCCCTGCATGTGCTAGAATAGCACCGTATCGACAACCAAAGGAGGTGGCAGCTTGGCGCAGATCATCGCGATCGTCAATCAGAAGGGCGGCGTGGGAAAAACGACCACTGCCGTAAACCTGACGGCGGCGCTGGCCGCAACCGGCGCGCGGGTGCTGCTGTGTGACTTCGATCCGCAGGCCAACGCGACCTCCGGCCTCGGCGTGGACAAGCGTAAGGCCCCCTACGCATCCTACGACCTCATTCTCGACGGCGTCAGCGCCGAGAAGGCCGTCATCCACACGGATTATGGCGACGTCATCCCGTCCGGCGCGGAGCTGGCCGGTGCGACCGTCGAGCTCATCGGCGTGGACAAGCGCGAATACCAGCTGAAAAACGCGCTCGAGCCGCTGCGCGCGGCCTATGACTACATCTTCATCGACTGCCCGCCCTCGCTGGAGCTGCTGACGCTCAACGCCCTCTGCGCGGCGGACAGCGTGCTCATTCCGGTGCAGTGCGAGTATTATGCCCTCGAGGGCCTGTCCGACCTGATGGGCACGCTCCGGGCCATCAAGCGGCGGCTGAACCCGAAAATTTCCGTGTTCGGCGTGCTGCTGACCATGTACGACGGGAGAACGAACTTCTCCAATCAGGTGGCGCAGGAGGTGCGGCGGCACTTCCCCGGCAAGGTCTATGCCAACGCCATTCCCCGCAATGTCCGTCTCGCCGAGGCCCCGAGCCACGGCCTGCCGGTCATTGCCTATGACCGAAGCTCCCGCGGTGCGGCGGCCTATCTCGCCGTTGCCGAGGAAATTCGCAGAAAGGACGGAAGCTTATGAGTGCAAAGCAGCGTGGGCTGGGCCGCGGGCTTGGCGCGCTGATCGGCGATTTTCAGGAAGAACCCGAGAGCGGCGCGGTGACGAAGCTGCCTCTGCAGAAGGTGGAGCCGAATCCGGATCAGCCCCGCCGCACGTTTGACGAGGAGGAGCTGCAGGCTCTGGCGGATTCCATTGCCGCCCACGGCATCCTGCAGCCGCTGGCCGTCCGCGCAAGCGGCGGCGGCTTTTATCAGATCATTGCGGGCGAGCGGCGCTGGCGCGCGGCCCGGATGGCGGGCCTGAGCGAGGTGCCCGTCGTCGTGCTCGAGGCCGACGACCGCACCGTCATGGAGCTGGCCCTTGTGGAGAACCTGCAGCGGCAGGACCTCAACCCCATGGAGGAGGCCGAGGGCTATCAGCGCCTGATGAAGGAATACGGCCTGACGCAGGAGGAGGCTGCCGCGCGCGTCGGCAAGTCCCGCCCGGCCGTGGCCAACGCCCTGCGCCTGCTGCTCCTGCCAGAGGAGGTCCGCTCTCTCGTGGAGGACGGTACGATCTCGGCCGGGCACGCCCGCGCTATCCTGTCGCTCCCGGCGGCTCGCCTGCAGAAGGCGGCCGCGCAGAAGATCGTCGCCCTGCGCCTGTCCGTGCGGCAGGCCGAGGCCATGTGCAAGCGGATGCTGCAGGAGGAGGAAAAGCCGGAGCCGAAGCCCGCTCCCCTGACGGTCGACTATGTCGCCGAGTGCGAAAAATCACTCACGCGCCGCCTCGACCGCAAGGTCCGCATCGTCAACGGAAAGCGCAAGGGACGCTTTGAACTGGAATTTTATGGGCAGGAGGACCTGCAGCGCCTGTATGACGCCCTCCTCGCCCTCGGAAAAACGGAGGAAAAGCCTGAATGCCTGAACTGAAGCAGCCGCAGGAAGCGGCAGAAACAACAACGGAGCAGCCGCTGACCACAAAGAAAAAGCGCGCCATGCTCGAATACATGGCCATCATGTTCGCGGCGGCCTTTCTGCTCGTGGCGATCTCCCTGCTCATCAAGGTCATTGACATGAAGGGCGAGATGGAGGCGGCCAACACGGGCGCGCGAGAGAACATCGCGCTGCTGCAGAAGGATCTGGACGCCGCCCGCGCCGAGTCCGCAGAGCTGCAGACCAAGCTCGACGAGGCCAACGCCGCGTCCTCCGAGGCAGCAGACAAGCTCTCGGAGGCCGAGACCCGCCTGAGCGAGGCCGAAAAGGCCCGCGAGACGCTCGAGAAGACGCTCGAGAGCGCGCAGAAGGAAAACGACACGCTCTCCCGCCGCGCGCAGGCCAATGAGCTGCTCGTCTCGGCGCAGGCCGCGCTGGAGCAGGGCGATTATGCCGCCCTCCGCAGCCATCTCGAGGCGCTCGGGGCCTATGCCGACGCCCTGAAGGACGACGGCGCCGCGCTCTATGAGATCCTGCGTTCCTACATTGACTGATTTTATTGAGGTGACTGAATAATGCTGGATATCAAACGAATCAAGGACGATCCCGAGGCGGTCAAGGCCGGTCTGCGGGCCAAGGAGGTCGACTGCGACGCTGCCGTCGACCGCATTCTGGAGCTGGACGCTCAGCGCCGCGCCCTCATCCTCTCGACGGAGACGGATAAGGCCGAGCAGAACCGCGTCTCGAAGGAAATTCCGAAGCGCAAGAAGGCGGGCGAGGACGTCGCACCGATCTTCGAGCGTATGGCCGAGCTGAAGGCCCAGATCGCCCAGAACGACCAGAAGCTGACGGACGTCGAGGCGGAGTACCGCACGCTGATGCTGTCTCTGCCGAACCTGCCGGACCCCGATCTCAAGCCGGGCGGCAAGGAGAACAACGAGCCGCTGCGCTACTACGGCGAGCCGCATCACTTCGACTTCGAGCCGAAGCACCATGTGGACCTGTGCACGGACCTCGGCCTCATCGACTATGAGCGCGGCACGCGTCTGGCGGGCTCCGGCTTCTGGATCTATCGCGGCATGGGCGCGCGCCTCGAGTGGGCCCTGCTCAACTACTTCATCGACGAGCACCTGAAGGACGGCTATGAGATGGTCGGCCTGCCCCTGATGCTCGAGTACCAGTGCGGCGAGACCGCGGGACAGTTCCCGAAGTTCGCCGATGAGGTCTATAAGATCGAGAATCCGACGGACGACCGCATGCACTTCATGCTCCCGACGGCCGAGACGGCCCTCGCCTCCCTGCACCGCGGCGAGATTCTCGCCGAGAGCGACCTGCCGCACAAGCTGTTCGCCTATACGCCGTGCTTCCGCCGCGAGGCGGGCTCCCACCGCGCCGATGAGCGCGGCATGGTCCGCGGTCACCAGTTCAACAAGATCGAGATGTTCCAGTACACCCTGCCCGAGAAGTCGGACGAGGCCTTCGAGGAGCTGGTCGGCAAGGCCGAGCGCCTGGTCAAGGGGCTGGGCTTCCACTTCCGCACCGTCAAGCTCGCCGCGGGCGATTGCTCGGCCTCCATGGCGCGGACGTATGACATTGAAATTCAGATCCCGTCCATGAACGGCTATAAGGAGGTCTCCTCCGTTTCGAACGCGCGCGACTATCAGGCGCGCCGCGGCAACATCCGCTTCCGCCGCGAGGCCACGGGCAAGACGGAATTCGTCCACACCCTCAACGGCTCCGGTCTGGCCACGTCCCGCATCTTCCCCGCCATGGTCGAGCAGAACCAGCGTGCCGACGGCTCCGTCGTTGTGCCGGAGGTCCTGCGCAAGTACCTCGGCGGTCTGGAAGTACTCGAAAAGAAGAACTTCTGAGAAGGAGAGAGGATACTATGGGGAAGAAAAAGAGCGGATTTCTGAAGGAATTTAAGGAATTTGCCATGAAGGGCAATATGCTCGACCTTGCAGTCGGCGTCATCGTCGGCGGTGCATTCAAGACGGTCGTCGATGCCCTGACGAACAGCGTCATCATGCCGGTCGTGTCCATGTTCCTCGGCGGCCTCAGCTTTGAGGAGTGGAAGATCCGTCTGCCGCAGTTCTTCGGCGAAAAGCTGGACGAAAACGGAGAGGTCATCGTAAACTACCTGCGTTTCGGCGACTTCCTGTCCGCGTTCATCAACTTCGTCATTATGGCTTTTGTCGTGTTCCTGATCGTCAAGACCGTCAATCGCCTGCGTGAGGCCGGGGAAAAGCACCGCAAGAAGGAGGCAGAGGCCCCTGCCGCGCCTCCCGAGCCGACGAAGGAGGAGCAGCTGCTCACGGAGATCCGCGACCTGCTCAAAAAGTGAGCCGAAGGGAGCGCCCGATATGAAGCGAATCTGCATCCTCTGTCTGCTGGCTGCCCTCCTGCTCGGCGCCTGCGGTCTGGCCGACGCGCCCTATATGGAGCCGGTCCGCACCTACTGCGCCGCCCTGCAGGACGACGATTTCACCCGCCTGCAGGAGGCCATCCCCCCCGCCGTGCTCAATGCGGACGGCTTTGATGCCGGTGAGCTGGCCAATGTGCGCGATTCGTTCGCCAAGGGCAGCAGCAACGACTATGACATCACGCCAAAGGAGCTGGACAGCCGCCGCATCCCCGAGAGCGGCTGCCGCGTGCTCGAGGATTATTTCCGCCAGCAGTACGACTGGATCATGACCGTCGACGAGGCACGGCTCGTCAAATTCCGCGTTTCGTTCACGGGCGAGCTGGATGGCCAGCTCAATGTCCGCGCCGTGTGCTACCAAACCGGCGGGCACTGGTACCTTGACCTCAGCGCCGTGAATCTGAACCTGTTCAGCTGAAGAAAACACAAGCGGAGAGCGCAGGCTCTCCGCTTTTGATATCGTAAAATGAAAAAAGGCAAGCCCCCGGCTGCCGTTCATACGGTATGCACCAATTGTGCCTGTAGCGGCGCTCAGGGAGCGCCTTGTACAGGGAAATTCAACCGCAGGAGGGCGCTGGTGCACCTCACGCGCCCTGACGTGTCATTGCAACGGGCGCAAAGCGCCCTCGCAATGAAAAATCGGGGGCGTCTGCCATTTTAACGACAGCCTGTTCATTTCGGCAGCTCTGCGCCGGGAGGGACATGTCCCTCCCCTACAACGCGCGGCCGGAGGCCTTGTGCAACCTTCTATTTTCAATTTTCCGCCCGCCGTATGCTGCTTCCCAGCATTGGCGCGCAACACCATAAAAAAAGCCTGCACAGGTCGTTTCCTGCGCAGGCTTTGCTTATTCCTGATTTTCCACAAAGGCAGTCAGATCGCCCACCGTGCGGATCCCCTGCAGGTCGTCATCCGTCCATTCGATGCCGAATTCCTGCTCCAGGGAAAGCATCAGATCGCCGAGATCCGACGGCTCCATCTCCAGATCCTCCAGCATCACGGTGTCTGGCGTTACGCGGCTCTCGTCGCATGCCAGCTGCTCACAAAGAAATTCGCGGATCGTTTCAAAAACCATGGATAACACCTCCCCCCTGTGAATTGCCCGCTACAAGTATACAGGCTCTAACAGGGAAATGCAAGAGGCAAGCGCATGGAATCCGGCAAAAATTTCCGCTGCGCATCGGGCGCTGTTTTCAGCCCGCGAGGACCTCGACCTTCCGCACGCCGTCCACCTGAGAAAGCGCGCGCATCAGCGCCTCAACGCCCTGCGAGATGCCGCTGGTCTCGGCCGAGATCGTCACGGAGGCACAGCCGTTTGTCGGAATTGCCTGATTGATCGTCAGTATATTTGCGCCGAATTGGGCAAAAATGGTGAGTATGCTGGAAAGCAGGCCCGTCATGTCCCGCAGCAGCAACTGGAAGGTCAGAATGCGGCCAGCCATCAGGTTCTGGAACGGCGATATGGAATCGCGATACTTGTAAAATGCACTGCGGCTGATGCCCGTGGCGCGCGCGGCGTCATTCACCGTTGCGACTTCACCGGTCTCCAGCAGCCACTTTGCCTCGGCGACCTTGAGAAAAACCTCCGGCAGCGCCTTGGCCTCTACGATATAGTATTTCGGAAGCTGTGCCATATATGGCTCCTCCTGTTCACAAGAGATGTGCAGATGTTTCCCGAACAAGTGCATTCTAACATAAGCGCCCCGAAAATGCAAGCGCAATCCGCGCGGCGCGGTCGAAAGGAGTCGATGAAATGAAAAAGCTCTGGCAGCTGTGCGCCTGCGCCGCCGGGGTGCTGGCGGGCCTGTGGCTCACGGCGCGCATCCTCCTGCCCGTCGGCCTGCCGTTCCTGCTCGGTCTCGGCCTTGCACGGCTGGCCCGGCCGCTTGCCGCGCGCCTGCGCCGCCTGCCGCGCGGGCTGGCTGCTTTTCTCAGCGTGACGGCCGTGTGCCTCGCCGCGGCCGCCGCGCTCACGGGCCTCGGCTGGGCGCTGTGGCAGGGCTGCGCCGCCCTGTGCGCCCGTCTGCCCGGCCTGCTCTCCACGCTGGCCGAGCCGCTGCAGCGCCTGCATGCCGCGGCCCTGCATCTGGCCAGCCGCCTGCCGGACGGCATGGGAGAGGCTGCAGCCCAGTGGGTCGACCGGCTGTTTGCGGGCGGAAGTGTCGTGGCCGACTCCGTGTCGCAGGGCGTGTTCGGCTGCGTCACGCGCGTGCTCGGCTGGATGCCGCAGCTGCTGCTCTTCGGGCTGACGGCCCTGCTGTCCGCCTATTTCCTCGCGGGCGATGCGCCGAGGCTCCGCGCCCTTGCGGCGCGCCATGTGCCGGAGGAATGGCGGGCGCGCGGCGGGCAACTCCTTGTGCGTCTGCGCGCTGCCCTGCGGGGCTATGTCCTCGCACAGGGAAAGCTCCTGCTCGTGACGTTCGGCGTCGTTTCGCTCGGCCTGCTCGCCGCGCTGCGGCGGCCGCACGCCGTGCTTTTGGGCGCGCTCATCGCCGTGGTCGATGCCCTGCCCGTCCTCGGCTCCGGGACGGTGCTGCTGCCGTGGGCGGCCGTCTCCCTGCTGCGCGGGTCCGGCGGCCTTGCCCTCGGCCTGACCGTCACCTATGCCGCCGCGGCCTTTGCCCGCTCGGCTCTTGAGCCGCGCCTGCTCGGGCGGCAGATCGGCCTGCCGCCGCTGCTGACGCTCCTGTCGCTCTATGCTGGCTATCGCCTGTTCGGTCTTGCGGGGATGATCCTCCTGCCTCTCGCCGTGCTGCTTGCAAAGCAGGTGTGGGAGCTGGCGGAGGGGAATGGCGGGGGCATCGATGGAGCGTTGTAGGGGGACGGCATGCGGCGAGTGGAAAATGGAAAATGGAAAGTGGAAAGTTTCGCAAGGCTGCCGATTTGTACCGGCCGCCGTGAAAACGGTATGCACCAATTGCGTCTGTAGCGGCGGTCAGTGACCGCCTTTGGCAGCTGCAAATCTGGAGGTATTTCCGGCGAATGTGTAAGGCTCCCAAGCTTGTCATTGCGAGGAGGCCGCAGGCCGACGTGGCGCCCTGAGCGCGCAGCGCGAGGAAGTGCCCTTGGGGTGCAATCTCGGGCAGGCAGTTGCGATTTTGCCGATCGCTTTCCCACGATGCGGCCGGGTACTGTGAGATTCCCACGTCGCTTCGCTCCTCGGAATGACAATTCTGGAACCCCTGCGCGTTCGACGATGCCGCTCCCTGCATGAGCCTATACGCAAAAAAACGGACCCCAGTGGGTCCGTTTTTGCTCAATATTCCCGGATGACGGCCTTGACCTTGCCGAGGATCTGCGCCTCGCGGCCGTCGATGGGGTCGTAGGCGGGATTCTCCGGCATGAGCCAGACCTCGCCGCCGCGGCGGCGCAGGCGCTTGACTGTCGCCGAGTCGCCGAGCAGCGCCACGACGATCTCACCGTTTTCCGCCGTCTGCTGCGGCCGCACGACGACCTTGTCGCCGTCAAAAATGCCCGCCTCGATCATGGAATCGCCGCGCACACGCAGCGCAAAGCACCCGGCCTCGGCCTCCCACGGCACATAGCCCTCGATATTTTCCACGGCGAGGATCGGCTGGCCGGCCATCACGACGCCGATGAGCGGCACGCCCTGCGGCGCGGCCTCGGCCCCGAGCGAAATGGCGCGGTTCTTGCCGCCATCCATTTCAATGGCGCCGCTGCGGCTCAGCTCCGACAGGTGATAGTGCACGGAGGCCGTGGAGCGCAGACCGACCCCGGCCATGATCTCGCGCGTCGTCGGCGGATAGCCGTGCGAAGCGATATAGTCCTTCAGAAAGGCGTAGATCTCCTCCCGCTTGCTGCTGCTGCGCCCCATATTCGTCCCTCCATTGGGGCAGCCCCGCACAATTGCACCTTCGGCGGATATTTTTCGCCGAATGCTCTCGCTGAATTGTGTGGTGCTGCCTTTGCCTTATTATTTATTATTATAGCACGGCGGCAGCAACAATGCAAACATTTGTTTTTGTACACGGAACCTCTGATGAAATCCCCTGCGGCGGCTGGCGGATCTTTTTCGCCAATCCATCGGTTCGAAAAGCTTGGAGTACACAAAGTACGCCTGCGCTTTCCAAACCTTGTCTTGCCAAAAAATCTCTCGCCATCCGCTCTTGTTGATTTCCTCAGAGGCTCCTGAATTTTTTCATGATTTCATTCATCAGCCAGAGTAAAGCAGTCCCTTGTCCCCGAAATCCGGCAGGTATTCCGTCGTTGCGCTGGAAAAATCCTGCCAATAGCCCGTCAGGCCGCACAGCTCCATCCAGCTCAGCGCACCGTCATATTCCTCCCGGGTGATGCCGCGGTCGAGCGGCGCGGGCAGATTGCCCATCGGCACATACTGGCTCATGAGTGAAACGGAAACGTCCCGCGCCGGGAACAGCGCCGCGATGGTGTCGAGCGCGGCCAGCGTGTTCGAGAGATACCCCGGCAGCACAAGGTGCCGCACGAGCATTCCCTTCCCCATCTGCCCGTCTTCGTTCAGCTCCGTCCCGCCGACCTGCCGGTACATCTCGCGCAGGGCCGCCGCCGCGACGGCTGGGGTGTCCCCCGCGCCGGGCAGCCGTGCCGCCAGCGCTGGGGCGGCGGAGTTGTTGTCCGGCAGATAGATGTCGATCAGCCCCTCCAGCTCCCGCAGCGTCTCAACGGATTCATAGCCGCCGCAGTTGTAGATGACGGGTACGGGAAGCCTCGGCGTCAGCGCCGGGAGGATGGACGGCAGAAAATGCGTCGGCGTGACAAGGTCGATGGACTGCGCGCCCTCGTCGATGAGGCGCAGGAACGTTTCGCGCAGGGCCTCCGGCGTCAGCGTCTCGCCCGCGCCGCCGGTCGAGATGACGCCGTTCTGGCAATAGCGGCAGCGCAGCGTACAGCCGCTGAAAAACACCGCGCCCGTGCCGTAATTGGCACAGATCGGCGGCTCCTCACCGTAATGGAGCATGGCGCGCGCCGCGCGCAGCTGCCCCGGCATCCGGCAGAAGCCGAGCTCACCCGCTTCGCGGTCAACGCCGCACCGCCGCGGGCAGAGCGTACAGGATCGATAAGAAAGCATGGGACCTCCCTGCGCTGCGGTGTTGCCGCCGCGCGTGATTTGTGCTAGAATAGGGTTAAAAATATGGATCGCTGAGTATAGGGCTCGATATAGGAACCGGCCGTCGATGGCGCGTTGTAGGGGAGGGGACAGCCGGGCCCGGCGCAATGCCGCCGACTGGTACAGGCTGTCGATAAAAACGCGAAAACCGATTGCGTCTGTAGCGGCGGTCAGTGACCGCCTTGTACGGGGACATTCAACCGTATGAGAGCGCTGGTGCACCACGGCATTTCCCTGATGTGTCATTGCGAGGCCCCGAAGGGGCCGTGGCAATCTCGGGAAGGCAGTTGCGATTTCGCCGAAGCCAGCCTGTTATCCGGCTGCGTTCTGCGAGATTGCCACATCAGGGTGGTGCGGCGGTGCACCAGCGCCCTTGCGCGGTTGAATTATCCCGTACAAGGCGCTCACTACCCGCAAGGGGCACGCCGCATCCGTAAGGCGGCAAAGCCGCCAACGGCTGCGCAGTGAGCGCCGCTACAGACGCAATCGGTGTGTACCACTTTATCGATACTCAATGCGAGCTGCAAGCGTCGCGCCGGGAGGGGCATGCCCCTCCCCTACAGAGCGCCGTCGGTACTCGCCCGGCCCATTCCGCGATCCGAAACAGGGGAATCGTATGCTGAAAAAGAACGAAATTTACCGTACCGCCGTCTCCGGCTTCACGAGCGAGGGCCTCGGCGTCTGCCGGGTGGACGGCTGCGCCGTCTTCGTGCCGAACGCCGCGCCGGACGAGGAATACGACCTGCGCATCACGCACGTCGGCAGGCACGCGGCCTATGGCCGCATCGAGCGTATCCTCACGGCCTCGCCGGACCGCTGCACCCGGCTCTGTCCGGATGCCAAGCGCTGCGGCGGCTGCGATTTCTGGCACCTGCGCTATCCGGCGGAGTGCCGCATCAAGGCGCAGCGCGTGACGGACGCCCTGAACCGCATCGGCGGGCAGAACCTGCCGCTCGTCGTCCTGACGCCCGCGCCGACGTGCGAGGGCTACCGCAACAAGGCCCAGTTCCCCGTCGCCATGGGGAAGACCGGCATCGAGGCGGGCTTTTTTGAAAAGGGAACGCACAACGTCGTCCCCGTGGAGCACTGCCGCATCCAGCCTGCCTGCGCCGAGCAGGCGCGCAGCGCCGTCCTGCGCTATGCCCGCCGCTGGAGCGTTCCGGCCTATGATGAGACCGCCCGCACCGGCCTTCTGCGGCATATCTATGTCCGCCATGCCGAGGCTACGGAGCAGGTGCTGGTCTGCCTTGTCGTCAACGGCGAGCGTCTCCCGCACGAGGACGATCTGGTCGATACGCTGCGCAAAGCCGTGCCCGGCCTGCGCTCCGTCGTTCTCAATACGAACACACGCAGCGGCAACGCCGTCCTCGGCGAGACCATGCGCACGCTCTGGGGCGACGATGCCATCGAGGATATCCTGTGCGGCCTGCGCTTCCGCATCTCGCCGCGCTCGTTCTATCAGGTCAACCGCACGCAGGCAGAGCGGCTCTACGGCAAAGCGCTGGCAGCAGCCGGCCTGACCGGGACCGAGACGGTCCTTGACCTCTATTGCGGCACGGGCACCATCACGCTCTGCCTTGCGCGGCAGGCGAAGCGCGCCGTCGGCGTCGAGCTTGTTGAGGCTGCCATCCGTGATGCGCAGGAAAATGCCCGCCGCAACGGCATCGGAAACGCGGAATTCTTCTGCGCGGATGCCGGGCAGGCCGCCCAGCGCCTCTGCGCCGCCGGGGAGACGCCGGATGTCATCGTCGTCGATCCGCCGCGCAAGGGCCTTTCCGCCGATGTCATCGAGGCCATGGTCCGCATGGCCCCGCAGCGCATCGTCTATGTCTCCTGCGATCCGGCCACTCTCGCGCGCGATGTCCGCAGCCTCACGCAGCAGGGCTACGCCCTCACGCACGCCGAGGCCGTCGACCTCTTCCCCCGCTGCGCCCATGTGGAGACGGTAGTACTGCTTTCCCACAAAAAGCCAGACGGACATATCAACG
>ENA-UOJD01001986-UOJD01001986.1-human-gut-metagenome-genome-assembly--contig:-P48-NODE-1986-length-18227-cov-8.513427_pt1 | contig 18227 bp, 19 predicted proteins | sample MGYA00242342_ERZ723889 | MGnify/ENA metagenome assembly ERZ723889
AATATTTGAAAAAAACAATATATACTAACTCTTCGGACGGCCAACTTAAAGCTCAAAATATGAATTATCAACTATATAGTCGGCTTATTTTAAGCACATTTTCAAAATTAATCAGCCACGCAAACTACAATTTTTTTTAATAATTTCTGACCCCACTCACCAAGAATACACATCATCTATGTGAACAAATCTAATCTTTTGAAAACTGTAACTAGCTACTGTCTTTTCCCAAGCATCATATGTATGTGTCGCTATAAAAATATTATCTAGAGATATTGGATAATTAATTTTTACTACAATTAAAGAATGAGCAAAAGTATTTCCATTAAAAGATAATTGAATTAAATCTCCAATATCAATTTTATTCATATCTACTATTTGAGAATGTGGTCCAACACTTTTGTTATTTATTAAAAAATTATGTAAAAATTCTACTCCAGTCCATGATGGTGATTTATCATTTGCAGAATTATAATACCACCCATTTGTTTTATTATAATTCATTATACCACTTCCAGAAAAAATACACTGTGATGCAAAATTAGTACAATCTCCTCCAATATTTTCATAATCATAAAATCTCGGGTTTCTGTTTAAAGCCCAAGTTTTAGCATAATTTAGAACTTTATATCTGTTATAATCGCTCTTATTCATAAAAACACCTCTTATATATTATAAGAAATATTTATTGAAATAGTGAACTTTTAAGAACGTCACCAAATTTTAATGATACCGAAAATCTCCGTCCTATTATATCTTATGACAACTTTAATTTTTTGCCCAGTCCCCAAATCTTATAAAATTAGTTTTTACTACTGGTTCATTATTTGGATACTGTATTCCTGCATTTTTACCTGCTTCTATACATTTTATTAGCCATGCCATGTTGTTTGCAAGTGTTCTCATTGTTTGCATTCCTTCTAAATCTTGTTTTACTTCTTCCGGATTATTTCCATGTACCATATTCCAATATTGTGATGTTACTATTGGCATATTATTCATTGCAAAATATTTATTTAACATATCAAATGTAGATGTTGCACCACCTCTTCTACATGATACTATTCCTGCTGCTGGTTTATTTTTAAATATATTACTTCTTCCATAAAATAATCTATCCATAAATGATGTTATCATTCCACTTGCAGATGCAAAATGTACTGGCGTTCCAAATACAAATCCATCTGCAGAATCTACTTTATCTAAAAATTCATTTACTTTATCATTAATAATACATCTTCCAGTTTTTATACAACTACCACAACCTAAACATCCTGATATTGGCTTGTTTCCAACCCAAAAAATTTCTGTTTCTATATTATTTTTATTTAATGTTCCTTCAATTTCTGAAAGAGCTGTATATGTGCACCCTTTTTCATGTGGACTTCCATTTACTAATATTACTTTCATATTTTATCTCCTCCTATTATTATTTATATCAAAATTATATTACAACAAATTTATTATAATTACAATCTTAGAATAAAATATTCCCTGCACTAAAAATAGTACAGGGAAATATTTTATTTGAAGCTCTTATTCACCTCAGAAAACGATTTGAAAAATGACTTGAGTTCTTTATAGTTAGCTCCAAAAACTTTATATGTAAATTGAATAGCTCTTTCACTATCCTTAACATAAAATGAAGTTATTAGTGAACCTAACTTTTTCTCCGGCATATCTACCTGTACAAACTCGACCTCTGTACCAATCTTATTTCTTGAAAGGATTAGAATTTTTTCTTTTCCAGTCAATTTATATGGCTTAAAAGTCGTATTCCATACAAGGTTATCATTGGCGTCAATTAAAACCCATGCCAAACCTATGTCAACATTTCGAATTATATATCCACCATTTTCTATTATAGAACCTAATCGAACTTTTCTTTTTAACGTTTCCTTTTGAATTTTAGAAGCCTCCTGGCTATGATGCCCTCTAATTGTCTTTTTTACAGATTCAAGATTTCCTGTTTTTTCTAAAGATTTCCGAACCTGTTTAACAGACAAACCAGTTGCAATAGCAATATCTGAGAGCTTGTGTACAGACATTTCATTTGACACTTCAATTATTCTTTCAGCATCTTTAATGATTTGCTCTTTAGTGCGTGCCATACTAACCTCCTCTTTCGCATATTCATTGTTTCTGCGAATATTCTACAATATTGCATTTGTTATTTTACATTATTTTTAACTTTATGTCAATCGCTAAATGTATTTTTTTAGTACATTATACAGAATAATCCCCTCTGAAAACTTCAGAGGGGATTAGCATACGCACTATTACCGGTTTTCTTTTCTAAAAGATGCTCTAAAATTATTCACAAAGAGCTCTAAATCATCTTTCAAAGACCCGAAATTATACAGTTTGATTTTGTCTGTATCTTTAAACAAAATCTTTTTAATAATTCCGCCATTTACAGATGATGAAGAAATATTTGTAACACGTATGTATTTAAATACTGTTACTTTCTTTCCTCTTGAGTTTTCTCTTGTCAATAAAAAGATGTCATCTCCTTCGGTTACTTCATACGGGAATTCTTTTATAAGGTTTCCACTTATGTCCCGTATTAACAAGGCATAATTATCGCCTTTTAACTCTGAGGAGGATAACAGTTTAGTCCCCATATAAGGATCCAAACTTATATGGGTAAGTTCTGCTGTATCAATCTGATCCAGAAAAACGGTTTTAATACCACAATTTCTAGCTCTAAATATTTGACCAGCATCTGCGCTGACTAAGATGACACTTTGTCTATTTTCTTCACAATACTGTACAATAGACTTATCATTATCATACTTGCCAGTATCGTAGTTCCATAATCTTTCTATATTTACATTTTGGATGTAAAACTGTTGATTATTGTCAGCTACGACATCATCGAGCAACGCTTGTGCAGCCGCCCAATTCTTTTGAGTTTTGTCTTCCTTTAGATTATTCAGCTCATTCGCTGTTATGTTTGTGATTATTACTTTGTCGAAGTTTTGTTTTATGTAATTTAAAAAACCATAAACTCCAACTATGCTACAATCAACAACAGCAATTTTTTGTTGTTTCTCTTCTTTGTTTGAACAATGTTGTAACCAATCAGATATTTCTTTGGTCGAAGAATCTCCCAATATCTGTTTCAGTTGACACATTGTTAATCCTAAACATTCAGCTAACTCGTTAAAGTTAGATATTATCGCTTTTGGGCTACAGACTTTTGTGTCCTTTTTCAAGGTTGCCGTTGCATTCATATAATACTCCTTTCAAGGTATATGCGTATGCCTATGCGGATTGTTATGCTATTAGTATCCGCAATAAACTTAAAAGTCTGTATATATTTTACCATTTTTAATACATTATGTCAAATTAATCAAAATAAATATTATATATTTTTTTACTTTCTTATTTATAATTATTGAGATAACGTAAAAAGCAAAAGAAATTGGATATTTTGGGTTCTAATAATTGCTTTAACAAAATTTCCACATTCTTTTGCTTCTTATATTTCTTTATTTTACACTATTAAAATATTTTTTTAATAATTCTAATCCACCTATTATAACTCCTCCAATTATAAATGCAACTATATTAAATGTTGAAAAAGTCATTGCTACTTGAGGTACCTCTAATGTTGTTGGTCCCATTACAATAGAATACATAGATCCAATCATCATTCCTAATACAGTATATATTGTTTGTGAACGATATTTTTCTAAACATTTACGTATTAACTTTGTAAATACTAATATTCCTGTAATTATTCCTAGACCAAATACAATTAGTATTGGTAATGCAGAAAAATCAAAAGTTAATAAAGTTTTTATTTTTGTCATTATCGGTATATATAGACCAAATATTAATAATAATGTTGATCCTGATATTCCCGGTAATATCATTGCTGTTATTGCAATCATGGCTGCAATAAAAACATATACAATTGTTCCTATATTAAGACTATTAACATCTATGTTTATTCCCCCAGCAGAATTTAAAATTGTAATTCCTACTACTACCACAATACCTATTAATGTAAATATTAAATTTTTGTATTTTCCTTTTAATACATTTTTTTCTTCTTTTATAAAAACTGGTATTGCTAGTAAAATAAATCCTAAGAATAATGAGCTCATTGTATATATGTGTTCATTAAATAAACTAGATAATACAGTTGCAGCAATCAAAAATCCTATTAGCCATCCACAACCAATTTTTATTAAAAATTTTAATGCAGTCTTTTTTTCTTCTATTTTTCCTCTAAATAAATCATCAAGAGATCCAATAAATTTATCATAAAAACCTAATAAAAATGCAATTGTTCCTCCTGATACACCTGGTACGCTATCTGCTAAAGCCATACATAATCCATTAATCAAATTCATTATAATATCTTTTACTTTTTTCAATCGTTATATCTCTCCTATCTTTATAAATTTTACAGTACAAATATTATTCCATAAAAAAAATATAAAGTCAATTATTTTTTCTAAACATTGTATAATTCAAAATACTTACCTTTTTTATTTATTAGATCTTGATGTGTTCCTTCTTCTATTATATTTCCGTTTTCAATATATATAATTCTATCTGCGTTTTTTATAGTTGATAATCTGTGTGCTATTATAAATGATGTTGAGTTTTCCATTAACTTTGTAAATGCAAGTCCTATTTTATTTTCTGTTACTACATCTATATTACTTGTTGCTTCATCTAATATTAATATTGGTGGTTTTAATAGCATTATCCTTGCTATATTTATTAACTGAACCTCTCCTTCAGATAACATATTTTGATTTTGAATAACCGTATCATATCCTTGAGGTAATCTTTCTATAAATTCATTTGCATATGCCATTTTTGCAGCGTTTCTTATTTCCTCATCTGTTGCATCTGGTTTTCCATATGATATATTTTCTTTTATTGTTCCTGCAAATAATTTTGTATCTTGTAATACTATGCCTATATTTTTTCTTAATTTATCTATAGGAATTTCTTTTATATTTACTCCATCAATTAAAATTTCACCTTTATCTATTTCATAAAATCGCATTATTAAATTTACTATTGTTGTTTTTCCAGCTCCTGTTTTTCCTACTATTGCAATTTTTTCTTTTGGCTTTACTGCCAAATTTAAATTTTCTATAAATTTTTTATCTTTATTATATGAAAAATAAACATTTTTAAATTCTATTTTACCTTCTATGCTTTTCATTTTCGAATTGGAAACTTCTATATTCTCTTCATTTTCATTCAAGAATTTAAACGCTCTTTTAGCAGATGCTATAGCTGCTTGAATTTCTGATATTATTGATGTTATCTCATTAAAAGGTCTTGTAAAAACATTTGTATATACCAAAAAAGTTGTTAAATTCCCAATAGTTAATCCTTTTTCTATTTTTATTAATATAATTCCTGTAATTGCTACTATTATATATGATAAATTTGAAACAAACCTTGTTGCTGGATTTGTTAATGAAGAATAAAATTGAGACTTTATTCCTACCTTTTTTAATTTTTCATTTTTTTCTTTAAATTTTTTATTTGCTATTTCTTCATATGAAAAATTCTTAACAGTTTTTATTCCAGAAAGAATTTCTTCTGTATATCCGTTTATATCAGATATTGTATTTGCTTTATTTTCAAATAAACTTTTTGTATTTGTTCCTATAAATTTAGATATAAAATACATAATTGGCGCTATACATATTAATATTACCGTTATAGTTATATTTAATCTTATCATAATAATTATAGATACTATAACAGTTACAACTCCCATTGTTATTTTTGAAATAGCCTGTATTAATCCATTTGATATATTTTCTATGTCTACAGTAAATCTATTTATTATATCGCCATATCTTGTTTTATCAAGATATTTCAGTGGTAAATTATTAATTTTTTCAAATAAATCAAATCTCAAATTTTTAGAAATACTTGTTGCCAATAGTACGAGTCTATTATTTAATATTATATTTGATACAAATAGAGCAACATAAATTATGATTAATTTTAATATTTCATTAAACATTTTATTTTTGATAAGCGGAATTGCATTATCTATAATGTTTCCTATATAAATTGGTGCTAATATTGTCATAATACTACTTGTTATTGAAAATATAATGATTAAAATAAGTGTTATTTTATTTTTATTTAAATAATATCTTAAATTATATTTTTTCATTAAAAATTTGCATCCTTTCATTTTAACAATTTGCTGAAAGTAGAAACTATTCTGCTTTTTCATTCATTTTTGCAATTTGAATGTATATTTTCGACTTTTTCAGCAATTCTTCATGTGTACCAATGCTTTCTATTTTTCCGTTTTCCATCACAATTATTTTATCACATTTTGATACTGTAGAAATTCTTTGCGAAGTTATAAACAATGTTATATTCTTTTCATTTACATATTCAAATAGATTATTTAAAACATTTGATTCTGTTTTATAATCTAAAGCATTTGTTGTATCATCTAATAATAGAATTTTAGCGTCTCCTACAAATGCTCTTGAAATAGAAATCCTCTGTTTTTGTCCCCCTGATAAATTATTAGCATTATTTTCTAATTTCGTATATATTCCGTCTTTCATTTTTTCTATAAATTCATAACTCTCAGATTTTTTTAATGCTTCTATTACTTCCTGTTTTGATATATCTTTTCCCATTTTTACATTTTCTTCTATAGTATTTGAAAAAAAGCTTGGCTTTTGCTCTATTAGTTTTATGTTATTTTTTAACTGGTTTAAATTATATAACTTTATATCTTGATTAAATACTTTTATTACACCTTTGGTTACATCGTAATTTCTATTTATTAATTGAAGCAATGTTGATTTTCCAGATCCTGTTAATCCTATTATTCCTATTTTTTCTTTGTTAAAAATTTGTAAATTTATATTTTCTAAAAATGGTTTGTCTTTTTCATATTCAAAATATACATTTTTAAATTCAACAGCTATATTATTATCTTCAAATTGCTTCAAATGATCTTTAATTTCGTTATTTGTCAAATCTGGATTTATTGATAAAATTTCTTTTATTCTTTTTGATGAAACAAAACTTTTGGTATATATTGTAATTAAATTTGATAGTACTATTACTGCAAGTATCATTTGAGAGATATAATTTATAATTGCAATTAAACTTCCTTTTGACAAATTTCCTATATTTATTTCAATTACTCCATTATATAGAATAAATGCAATCGTAATATCTAATATTATCATAGATATTGGATTTAATAAGTTTGAAAATATATTTGCTTTTTTATCTAATTTATATTTTTGATTATTTGCCTCTTCAAATTTTTTCTTTTCTTTATTTTGTGAACAAAAACTGCGTACTACTCTAACATTTACTAGATTTTCTTTTACCTTCAGTGATATTTTATCCAATTTTTCATTTGCTAATTTTTGAAACTTAGATGCTTTTTTAATTATTACATATATGCTTATTCCCAATAATATAGTTGATATCAACAATATTTTGGCGATTTTGTTATTTAAAGTTCCTACCATTATGAGTGATCCTATAAATATAAAAGGAACGCGAATTACCAATCTAATAAACATTGCAACAGCAACCTCTAAGTTTAAAATATCATTTGTAATTCTATTTACTATTGCAGATGAACCTAATTTTTCTATCTGCCTATTTGATAATTTTAAAACATGCGAAAAAGTTTCATTTCTTAGACTTGTTCCAAAACCTTGAGATGTTTTTGCTGCTATATATTGTGCTGATATAGCACATACTAATCCTACTATTACCATAATTATCATAATTACAGTATATTTTATAATTAAACTGTTATTTGTGATTTCTAAATTATTTATTATATTTGCAATAATATATGGAAGTCCAACTTCTATTATTGCTTCTATTAATTTTAAAATTGGTCCAAAAAACAGTTCCTTTTTGTATGATGAAAGATATTTTAACATTTGTATTTCCTTATTAATATATTTAGGTTTTTAATATTGGATTTACCTATAAACCATTTATTATCTGTAAATTTATAACAAGTGTATTTTAACATTTCTTATATATATTTTAAATAATATTATTATAAATAATACAATAAAATTTTTCATTGGGGACGGGGCAAAAAATTAAAGTTGTCATAAGATTCAATGAATATAGAGATTTTCGTTAAAGATATTGCAATCAACATAAAAAAGTGATAATATATTATACAAATTCTAGGCTTTCGAAAGAAACCTATTAAATATAAATTATAAGCGTTAGTAAGAGCATAGTGCTGTGCACAAGCTCTAGGTCAGTACTAACAAAATAAACAGCAAGCGATGTGGTCAGCTCACTTGTACGCCTAAATAATTTTAGGAGGTAAATGATGAAACAAATTTTTAAAGAAGAAAAGACAAAGGTTCCAGCAGGTAAAGTGTTTGCACTAAAACATGATATCGAGATATTAACAATTGACGAGACAGGAAAGCCTATAAGCTTGGAACATAATACCAGTTGTTATACAGGCGGTGGATTCTGTATATATACCGAAGAAAAACCTCAATTTAAAATAGCAGTAGAGCGCTTCATGGAGTTTCTTTTAAAAGAAGATATTTATGAATTTAAATTATTGCGAAATTCTTTAAGTCAAGAATATCGTCAAATTGCTGAAAAAGTTCGCAAAAAAGCTGCCGAGAAATATAATTTTTAAATAGCTTGACAATTCTTTTTACGGATTGCTTGTTCGTAGGGATTGAAAATTGACCATTAGAGCTTTCATAAAAAATATGGAAGCTCTTTTTCTAATTACAATTTTATTCTCAAAATATCTATATTCATTGAATCTTATAACAACTTCAATTTTTTACCCCGTCCCCAATGACCCATTGACCTTTGTTACATTTTCTGGTATATATATACTTATGGAAAATTTAAAAAGATATAATCGTTTAACTGAATATTTAAAAAATAAATTTGGAGAAAGAGTTCTAAAAATTTGCATTGATGGTGGATTCACTTGTCCAAATAGAGATGGAACTGCAGGCCTTGGAGGTTGTATTTTTTGTAGTGAAGCAGGCTCTGGTGACCATATGATTCATAATGAAGATATTTCTAATCAAATAAAAAATTATTTTTTAAGTTATAAAAGTTCAAGAGCAAATAAATTTATTGCATATTTTCAAAACTTCACTAACACATATGACTCAATTGAAAATTTAAAGAAAAAATATGATTCTGCACTAATAGACAATAGAATTGTCGCTTTAGCAATTGCAACTCGTCCAGATTGTATAACTGAAGAGATAGTAAAATTACTGGATAGTTACACTACAAAATATTACGTATGGGTTGAATTAGGTTTACAAACTTCTAATGATAAAACTGGAGAATTTATAAATCGTGGATATTCAAGCGAACAATTTACAAAAGCTGTTGCTATTTTAAATAAATACAACATAGATGTTGTAACACACATAATGGTTGGCCTTCCTGGTGAATCTGATTATGATTTAAAAAATACTGTTTCTTTTATAAATGCTCATAATATTCAAGGTATTAAAATTCACTCCACATATGTTATAAAAAATACTGCATTAGCACAAATGTACTCTAAAGGACTTTATGAACCTTTAACTTTAAATGAATATTTAAATAGTGTTATTTACATTTTAACGCATATTCCAAAAAATATTATAATTCATAGGTTAAGTGGTGATGCGCCTAAAGATTTGCTTATTGCTCCGGATTGGAATTTGCATAAAAAGCTCGTTTTGAATGGTGTTGACAAAATTATGAAAGAAAATAATTTATGGCAAGGTTGTCTTTTGCATACAGAATTAAATTAATATTCAATTATTTCGTTGGAATAACTCATCTAAAATTTTTTGTATACAAATGTCAGTAATGGTGGAGATGCTTGACACAGAAATCTTCGCCATTATTTAATTTTATGACAACTTTAATTTTTTGCTCCGTCCCCAAATTTTTATTTTTTGTATATATTTTTTTTTATTGCATATAATACTTATTGTAAGGTTAATATTAGTTGGACTAAGAGTATTATTAGTTTGAATAATTCAGATTTTTAATATTCGAGCAAAGATTATTTATAGCTTATTAAAAATAGGTTATAAATAGTCGGCGATGCGAGGGATATATGTATTAATTTTATTAGTATGTGTATTTTTCAAAGTTATGAGTATTCTTGTATAGAATAATGATTATTTTTAGTCCTATTTCTTAGTGGATGAATATAATTGTTATATGTGCATTTATATTCTAGCGAATGATTAATATATTTGGCAATGAGGTTTATTTATATAGTAATATATATTAGATTTTTGGATTAGATATATTAGTTTTAGCCGAAGATTAATATTAGCTTTATAGGATAATAGCATGTAAAATCACTTTTACATGCTATTATTTTTTATTGTATAAAAATAAAGCAACCAGCGTATAATACACTGATTGCTTGTCCCTTCTTATGGACTCTCCGTTTTTTTTCCTGTCAGACGGTTGGCTTAAAACCAAAATCAAACATTTCAGTTGTCGTCATGTGCCACTGATCATCAATCAGAGACATTTTAACATACAGAATGTCAGAATAACTGTTGTCCTTAGCAATCTGCCTATCGATTATTCTTTCTACCTTAGAATCATCGAAGCTTATTTCCTTTGGAACAGACAATATGTTACCATTATAAATCCATCCAACATATTCGCCGTTGTACGAGCAAAAGTTTACATCCTCTGGATCGCAGTTGACCTCTCTAGCAATTGCTTCGCGTAAATGCCAAAACTCGGTTGTGGAGTCCTCTTTGGAAACATTGGTCGCACTAAGCAGTGCATTTACCATGATGGTAATACCAATCAATATTCCTGCAGATACTAATACCAAGCATGCAATCAGTCTTAAGGCGAAATTTAAAATGTTTCTCTTTTCCATTATGAAACCCTCCTTGTGGTCTCTGTCAAATGTGAATATTCTTACATCTATATAATCGCCTTTCGGCGCTGAAACGGAGTTTAATACTTCCCTCCTTTCAGGAAACTAAAATTATTATAGCATATTTTTTATTTTATGTCAATTTATGGTAACCTATGACTATACCTCCTATAAAAATAATTTCGGTAAACACTATCTAACTTATAATATTAATAATTTTTATTAAATTTCTTACAGTATTTTGTAATTCTAAATTTTTATTCTTTTAAATATGCTAGCAATTACTAAAGCTACAATATATACTGCAACGATACATGCACCTGTTGGTAAGTTTAAGAAAAACGATATTAATATTCCAAATATAAAACATATTATAGAAATTAACACAGAAAGTATTACCATACTTTTAAAACTATTTGTTAATTTTCTTGCTATTATAGCTGGGAACACTATTAAACTTGATATTAATAATGTTCCCATCATTCTCATTCCTAATACTACAACAATAGCAGTTATTAATGATATTAAAAACTGATAAAATGTTACACTTATTCCACATACTTTTGCATATTTTTCATCATATGTTATCATAAATAATCTGTTATAAAAAATACCATATATCACAACTAAGATTATTGATAACACAACACTTACAATAACATCTCCTGTTGTCATTGATAAAATACTTCCAAACATATAGTTATATACATCTATATTAAATCCTTTAGATATTGATGTTATTATTACTCCAAATGCTAAAGCTGCTGTTGAAACTAAAGCTATTGTAACATCTCCAGAAGCCCCCTTTTTTTGACTTATTAAAAGTATAATAAAGGATGCAACAATTACTATTGGAATTGCTACATACATTTCTGGTAGACCTAAAACTAAGGCCAATGATAAAGCTGCAAATCCTACTTCTCCAAGCCCATGCCCTATCATTGAATAATTTTTTAAAACTAATATAACACCTATCAAAGCAGCACAAAATGATATTGCTATACCACAAATTAGAGCTCTTTGCATAAATGGATAACTTAATAATTCTATTATTATACTCATTTTTACTATAATCCTTTCCAATTTTCAATTTTACCATCAAATTTTATTTTTGTTGCCATACATATAACTCTTACATCCATTGATTTAATTTCATCTAAATCGTGTGTTGCCATTATTATTGTCATATTATTTTCTTTATGCAATTTTCCTAGAATAGTGTATAGCTCTTTTGTTATATTAACATCTAAACCACTACATGGTTCGTCCAAAATTATTAGCTCTGGCTCTCTTATAATAGCCCTAGCAAGCATTACTCTTTGACGTTGCCCTCCTGATAAATTTCCAATTTGACTATTTACTATTTCTTTTATTTCAAGCATATTGCAAACTTTATTAAATAGCTCCCAATCTTTTTTGGTATAAAAAGGTAATTTTTTATGCCTTTGAACACCTGTCATTATTATTTCTTTTGCAGTTGCAGGGAAATCTAAATCTTTCATATTATTTTGGGCTAAATATGAAATTTTATCATCTGAAATATTTTTTATTATTTCTCCAGAATCCTTTTTATGAAGTCCAACTATAGTTTTTATTAAAGTACTTTTTCCTGAGCCATTTTCTCCTACTAAGCAAACATACTCTCCTTTTTTTACTTTTAAATTGATATCTTTTATTGCTTCATGTCCATCATAAGATGCAGATAAACTCTTTATTTCTAATATATTCATTAATACGATCCCTTCTATTTAGATTTTTTGTAATTTACATATATTATTTTAATTAAAAATCATAAATCAAGCTAAATGTCTTTCTAACTCAATTTTATAAATTTTAATTTAAAGCTTTTTCTAAATTTTCTAGATTTTTTCTCATTAAACTTATGTATGTTTCTCCATTGTTTATTTCTTTTTGTGATGCGTTATGAATTGTATGGAATACTAGCTTTGTAGCTCCTGTTTCAGCTGCAATGGCATCAGCAATTGTTCCAGATGATAGCTCTTGATAAAAGATTACATGTATGTCATTCTGTTTCATGTAATCAATGACTTTTTTTACATTTGAAGCACTAGGCTCTGTATCTTCTCCACAGGATTCATATGCACTTATATATTCTAAATTATATCTTTTTATAAAATACATATATGCAAATGTTCCTCCAAAAGCAATTTTATTTTTGCTTGATTTTTTTATTGTATTTTCTATATCTGTATCTAATAAATTTAACTGAACTATATAATTTTTAGCGTTTTCTTTATAATATGAAGCGTTTTCCGGATCAATATTGCATAACTCATCTGTTATATTATTTACCATACCTATTGCATTTTGTGTATTTAGCCAAATGTGTGGATCATATTCATGATGGTGAGAATCTGATTCATGTTCTTCATGGTCATCATCTTCCTCAGAATGCTCTGAAGGTATTAAATTTATATTTTTGGAAGAATCTAGTATTACTGTATCTGAATCTATACTTGACGCAATTTTGTCAGACCATGGCTCCATATATTTTCCTGTATATATAAATAAGTCAGAGTTATTTACATTTATTATATCTTGTGGAGTTGGCTCATATGTATGCGTTTCTGTTCCTGGTGTTAATAATAATGTAACATCTACCTTGTCTCCTCCAATTTGCTTTGCAAAATCGTATTGTGGAAATAGTGTTGCAACTATTTTGATTTTTTCATTATTATCTTTTTTATTGTTAATATTACTTATTCCTAAAATAATTAAGGAAAAAATTATTATTATTGTGATTAAATATATTATACCTTTTTTCATTGTTTTATTATTGTATAAATCTTATAATGATTATACAATTCTCCTTTCTTTTATTTTAAACATTTATCACATGTTCCATATAATACTGTTTTGCATATATCTAACTTAAAACTATGCTCTTTAAAAATATGTGCTTCTAATTTTGATACTTCTTCACAATCTAAATGAAAAAGAGCTCCACATTTTATACATTTCATATGATAGTGATTAGTACAAGATTCCTGATTTTCTATATATTGAAAACAAGCACATGCTCTTTCTTGGCTTATATATTTTCTAATAATATTTTTTGCAACTAAACTATCCAGGTATCTATATACAGTTGATTTACTTATTGGATTTCCTTCTTCCTTAAAATGTTCTATTATTTCTTCTGCCGTTATATGTTTTTCTACATTTTCTTTTAGATAATTTAATATGTTTTCTCTTTGTTTTGTTTTGTATTTAAATATCTTTTCCATCAATATTCCTCTAATCTTTTTAAATTTGAAACTAAGTTTCATTTTAGCATTTGTATATCTTTTTGTCAATATTAAGTTTGAATACTTAACAAAAAAAAGCATCTCATGATGCTTTTTTTATCTTATTCTACTTTTTCTTCTGAATACTACAGAAGCTACTAATAATGTTACAATTATTAATACGGTAATTGTTCCAACTGAACTTTCTCCTGTTGCAGGAACTGCTTCATTTGTAGTTGAACTTGAATTTCCTCCGTTTGTTACTACTCCATTTGATGGATTTTTACTAACATTTCCATTTGTTCCTCCTGATGTTGGATTTGTTGGATCTGTTGGATCTGTTGGATCTGTTGGATTTGTTGGATCTGTTGGATTTGTTGGGTCTGTTGGGTCTGTTGGGTCTGTTGGATTTGTTGGATTTGTTGGGTCTGTTGGGTCTGTTGGGTCTGTTGGATCTGTTGGATCTGTTGGATCTGTTGGATCCGTTGGATCTGTTGGATCCGTTGGATCTGTTGGATCCGTTGGATCTGTTGGATCTGTTGGATCTGTTGGATCTGTTGGATCTGTTGGAAGTGGCGGATCTCCCGTCTCACTCTTTGGAGTTATGCTTATGCTTTTTGAAATTATTGAATCATTGTCTTTCATTTGTTCAAGTGTATGTTGTTCTGACGCAATTACATCAAGTTCTAATAAGTTAAAGTTACCATTTGTTTGTTCTTCTATTCCTGTATTAGCTGTAAAAGAAAACGTTATATTTGTTAATGTATAATCCTGTCCTCCTTCAGTTGTTGATTGACCTAAAAAGATAAATGCTATATTATTACCATTTTCATTCCAAGAAAATTGACCACCACCTTGTTGTGCATTAGTTGATGCTCCATTAAAAGTAAATTTTTCTGGTTCATAACTCAATGTTCCGTTCAACATTGTAGTTGCTTCACTCAAAGTCATACTTACTGTAATCGCATTTCCGGCAGTAACTGTGTCACTAGCTGATAATTTTACATTACAATTTTCCGCACTTGCATTATTGCTTATAATCATAATTGCAATTAATACTGCAATAATTAAAATGCAAATTATTTTTCCAACTCTCTTCATATTTTCCTCCTTTGTCTAGCTTTAATTTTGTCACTTGTAGTCGTATACATTCCTAATAATAAATTTATTACAATATCTTTTTAGATTTTAATTTTACTATTATAGCACTAATTATAAGACCAGCAATTACAAACAATAAAATTTCATTTTCACCTGTTTTAGCTAAATTGTTTCCTGTATATTGATTAGATGGCTCTTCTTTTCCATCTGGTATTTCTTGTACTGGCTTTATTGTAACACTTACATTACTATCATTCAAAGTTTCTCCTATCATGCTTGAAGCTGTAGCAATCTCGATTTTTGAAATTTCAAATTGAGCTACTTTTTGTTCTGTAATGTCAGCAGCTTTCACTTTTATCTCAAAAGTATCTTCTGCAGCACTTTCTTGCATAACCGTATAAATCAATGCTAAGTCACCTTCTGCATATGTTGGGTTTATTGATAAGTTTGGATTTGTTGATTCAGCAGACATTGTAACTAAACTTGGATCATATGATATATGAGCATTAAACCCCATCACTTTCTCGTCAAATTTTAAAATAATTGAAAATTCAGATCCTGAGTCTACTGATGATGGTGTTCCTGAAGTTGATATAGTTATAGCATTTGATTTATTTGATATTCCTATTAATAATATTAAAGATACTAGTATACTAAAAATAATTTTTATTTTTCTCATTTGTAAATCCTCCTAATATATTTTTCTTATATAATTCTATATCTAAAAATTTCTTTTTTCAATAATTATGACGAATATAATCTAAAAATAATATAATTGTAATATAATTGTAACATAATTGTAACATTGCAAAATATAAAGAAGATTCCCAAATAGAAACCTTCTTTATTAATTTAATAATTTACTTTTATTTTCTATTTTTTCTTTGGCTTTTTATAAATACTACGGTAATTATTATAAGAACTACTATTGCTATAATTACTAATATTAGCATGTTTTTTCTTTTCTCTGGATTTATTTTTATTGTCTTGTTTCCGAAAATTTTATCTTCAGCATATTCATTTCCATTTATATCTACAAATGCTAAATCTTCAAATTTCATCTCTGAAGCGCCATCTTTTTTTATTCTAAATGTAAACTCAAAATTTTTAATACCTGAATTTTCAATATTTACATATATCCATACAAGAGTTCCATCTTCTTTATTTCCTACATTCATATATTTTTGATTAGCTTTAACAAATTCTATTTTTGAAGCATCATATTTAATTTGTCCATTAGCTAATGGTGTTTCTTCATCTACCTTTATATTTACAGTAAATTCTTCACCTTTTTTAGCTTGTACATCATCAACAGACATAGTATATGCTTTTGCAATATTTGGTATTAGCATTAATGCAAAAATCACTAATGTTGTAAATATTTTTTTTATTCTCATTTATGCAATTTTCTCCTTTAATTATAAATTTAGTCAATTACATTTATACTTATAGTAGAAGATACATTATATAAATTATTTCCTATTGTTCCAGTAACTTCAACTGTTATTTTCGTTGTTCCTGCCTTGTGAGCGGTTATCACTCCTGTATTTTCGTCTATGTCTGCAATAGAATTATCTTCTATAGAATATTTTACTGTATCATATTTTGCATTTTCTGGCCCAAATGTAACTGGATTAGCCGATGTTGTTGTGCCTACTTTTATAGATGACCTTACTTCTGTAGACCACTCAAACTCACTTACTTTTTCATCATTTGTTACATATATCATAATACCTTCTTGTGTTTCTGAATCTCCTATTCTAGCTTTTATACGTGTTTCTCCAATTTTCTTTGCAGTTACTAAACCTGTTGAAGAATCTACTGTTGCTATATCTGTATTTTCTGAAAACCATTCTACATCTGATAAATCTGCAGCTCCTGTTGGAGTAATTATTGCTTCAAGTTGAAGTGTTTCTTCTGGTTTTAAAACTTGATCATCATCAGTATTTTTAAGTTGTATAGTTAACTTAAAATCTGTGCCTATGGATTTAACAACTGTTATATCAACACTTCCACTTATTTTTTCACCAGTTTCTGGATTTGTTATCGAATTTGATGTTACTGTAATTGTAACAGTTCCCTCTTTAACACCTGTCACTGTTCCGTTTTGGTCTACTGTTGCAATTTCTTTGTCACTTGATGAAAACGTTACATTTTTGTCTGCTGTAGATGGTGTTATTTCATATTTAACTGTTGTCGTTTCACCTATCGCTATTTTTCCTTTTCCCTCTTCTGTTCTGACTTTTATTCCGTATTTTTCCAGAATCAGGATTATCTCCTTCAGAAGATTCTGTTGGCATAGTATATATTAAAGTATTTTGAAGATTATTTTGATTACCTTCATTTATATTAAGATTCAAATTCTTTTTATGCATTCTGTTTATATCAAATACATTTAATTTTCCATCTCCATTATATAAATTAGCAGCCACTTTTTGAAAATCTGTAATATCATTATAATTGATAGTATCTGTTACCTTTTTTATGTAATCAATTACAACTATATTAGCATCTCCACTGCCACATATACTACCATTTCCGTCTGCATCACCACATAGTACTAGTGTTCTTTTTTTACCTTGAGTATCTTCTATTACATCTCCAGTTCCTAATGCTCCATTGTTTCTTTCTAACTTTTTTTCAATTGATTTAATGGTTATACTATTTTTTGAACAAAAAGAATCTAAATCTTCTTGTGATAAAACGCCATCTTTTGCTTGATATGATGCATTTGGACTCACTAAAATAATTTCTTCTCCATTTACTAGATTAGTATATAGCCCTGCTGTAATTTTAGTACTTTCATCTCCTACTATAACAGCTTCTGAGCATTTAAAAAGCATTGCGAATGCTAAAACTGCTAATAATATGCTTATTTTTTTTAATATTTTTTTCATATGTTTTTTCCCTCCTTAATTACTATAAATTCATTATACAATTAAAAAATATTTATTTCAACTTTTATTTAATAAAAT
>ENA-UOJD01001990-UOJD01001990.1-human-gut-metagenome-genome-assembly--contig:-P48-NODE-1990-length-18184-cov-5.128468_pt1 | contig 18184 bp, 17 predicted proteins | sample MGYA00242342_ERZ723889 | MGnify/ENA metagenome assembly ERZ723889
ACTAGGCATTAACATAAGTCATCTCTCCTTTTTAATATCAAACCTACATATCTGTTTAACACTAGCAGCTATGCCTGCATTGGTTTCCCAATGTATTACACCAAGTTTTTTCGGAACCGGATAGAAAACTCATAGATTCTTTCAATCATTACCTAATCTCTTTTTGTTCTCTTCCTTTGTTCTTGACTATGTTATATACCTTTTTATTAGCAATGTCAAGAGGCGAGTGCTAATTTTTTATTAAAAAAATATAAACCCATTATTTATGCGGATTTGAACGCTGCTGAGTTTATACATTTTTAATTTTTTTATAATTTATAACATGATTAATCACAACTGCTACAGCTGATACAGCAACCCTGCAAAGCAGAATAATCAAAAATTCAACTGAAAACGGATTATTTATTTTTTCACCCAATAAAGTCGTTGTCACAATGCTGAGCATTGAACCCGCTATGCCCGCCGCAAGATACTCCGCATATGGTGCGTCACATGCCCCAAAATAAAGGCTTACAATATCTCCCGGAAGAAAACCTACTATTCTTGTTATGAAACATGCAAAAAAATTATTTTTCTGCTGATATACCGCAACCTGTGCCGCTTTTGGATACTTTTCACAAATACATTTAACTGTCTGCTTACCTGCATATTTGCCAATCAGATATGGTATTGTTATAGTAACAGCAAGTCCTGCCGTACTTACTAACAATGCACTAAATGGCGAAAACATCATGCCACATGCAAAATATAGTACAGAAAGCGGCAGAACCACCGTAAGACTTTTTAACGCAAAAAATGTAAGCATAACAACTATTGCAAGCAGTGTATTATCCGGCGTGTATTCAAGAATTGTATCTACAGTCAACGGATGCCCGGATTTTTTAACAATAACCGTAAGCATTATTCCTATTATACAAATTGCAATAACAGGAATTATTTTTCTTAACTTTTTCATCTTATATCATCTATCTCATCAACGATATCTTTAATTTCACCAACAAAATTTTTGCTTATCTTATGTATGCGATATAACATTATACTATCAATAACACCACTTATAACAAAAATCACCCCAGCCATAAGAGCAGCTGATTTTACAGTATCCGGTGAAAAAAACATCATAATTATACCTGCAATGACAACTACACACGATAATACTACATAAATTCCCGCATTAAATCCAAATGCCTTCTGCATATAAACTGCCGTCTCCAGACATATGATTCCACTTATTATAATATAAATACTGAATATATACGAAAACAGAATTGATGTTATTCCTGAATGTGTAATAATAAAAATTCCCAATATACACTTTAATATTCCTTCAAACAACACACCTCTTATATACAATTCACTCCATATGTTCATATAATATATAAGGTCTATAAGTCCGTTTGCAAAAATAACAGCACCAGCAACAATCGCTGTGACTTCCATTGCTCCCTGTGGTCTTGCTATAAATAAAATTCCGATTATCAAAGTCATAATAGCATTAATCCACATATCAATTTTAATTTTCTTTAATATCTTCATAACTACCGCCGCCTTTCTTTTATTTGTCTTTATTTTAACAAAAATAAAAGCATAAAAAAACAGGCAAATGGTGATAAAATGTCTGTTTTTATAACATCATATCTTCGTTTGCCCGTTTTGTGCCAGCCACGTGGCTTTTAACATCATGTGATTTATAACAGTTTTAAAAATTCCTCATAAAATTCGCGTTCTTTTTGCTTTGCCGCACGTGCTTCATCTGAAATATCTGCTGATAAAGACAATGGATTTTCAAGAGCATACAGTGCACTTTCAACCGCACTTCTTGCAGATTCCACAGTCGAGCCGAGCACATCTGTATCATAAATTCCTTTATTCCACTGCATGAATCTTTGTATATCCAACTGCGTAATATGAGTCATCATACCGTTTTCTTTTTGTCCGGGATTGTTTACACCGACCTTTTGTGCCGCCTTTATCCACGCATCTTTTACGCTCTGTGGTGCATTTGGTCCGAAATTCTTAAAAAATGCCTCATGTGTTACCCGTAACTTTTCTTCTTTTACATCACCGTTAAGAAAATTCTCCCAGAATTTCAGCGAGCCTGCAAATGCTAAATTTATGTCATTGTCAAAGCGATTCAAAAACCCCATAACTTTGTCGTAGTCACCTGCATTTTTGTACTTGATTCTCCATGAGCCAATCTCTACACCGTCGCAATATTCCTTGCTTATTATGCCGTCAGGACCAAATGCCGTAATTGTGTATCTTTGTTTTTTATCTTCATCTTCGCTTACAGACACACATTCTTTAACATTTGCATTCTTACTGATATTTTCTTCAAGCATACGCAAAATATCAGCCGCACTTATTGATTCACCCGTTGCTTCTTTTTTAAGAACACTGCCTGAAGATGCCAATGCTGCTGCCCAATCACGTTTTTCATTAACCGCATCGTTTAGCGTCGCATACTGTAAATCATTTCCACTTGCCGATAATACCTGTTTTAAGGCATGCCAGCTTCCCCATTTGTTATCGATACCTGTGCCGTTACTGTCGGCATATTGACAAAATGCAAACATTTCAACTGCTGACGCATTTCTTACATCGACTTCCGAAAGATTGACATCGACAGTTTCATATTTGCCCTCTCCCACGGCAATTTTAACCCTTACTATTACATCTTCCGAATCGTCACTTATTATCTGCCCTGCTGACATTCCAAGTCCGACACCTCCAACGAATAAAAATCCCACTCCGAGATTTTTCATCTTAACATCCTGTGCCGGCTCATCTTCAGCCTTTTTAATATCCGCTGATGCATACGATACCTGCCTGTAATACAGTTCTCTCGAATCAACCGTTTCTTTTTTTGATTCTGAATGTTCCTGCATTTTGTTTTTTAGTTCCGAAGCAAAATCATACTCCGTTTTCTCTTCCTTATGCAAATCCTGTCCATATTCATTCAAAAAACCGTTTGCATATCTTGTGCTGACCTCCATATAACTCCTTTCTGCGGCCGCTCCGTCATTCACAGCCACCCTGTTCTCCAAATAGGTCCGAACAGTAAATAAATAAAAAAGGATGGCACTCCATTTCACATCAATCCGTTGAAATAAAGTACCATCCTTGTGTTTAATATATCGACAGCAATTTTAAAAATTATTAACCAATTATATTACAAATTACAAAACTCACTCTTTTTCCCCATCTAAAAATGCCTTATAAGCCGGAGACATTCCACGAAGTCTTTCAACAATCCGCTTCAGTTCCCCAACTACTGTATCTATCTCTTCCTTTGTATTCTCATATGACAAAGTGAGGCGGAGTGATTCATGTGCCATCTCATCGCTTAAACCTATTGCACGAAGGACATGCGACGGGTCTATTGCACCGGATGTACACGCTGAACCACTCGATGCACAGATTCCTGCCTGGTCAAGCATTATAAGTACTGACTCACCCTCAACAAATCGAAAACAGAAATTAATATTGTTAGGAAGCCTGTCTTCTCTGTGTCCGTTTAATACAGTATATGGAATTTCCGCAGATATTCTGTCAATAAAATAATCTCTTAATTCTTTTTCTTTTTCAGCACGTTTTGCCATATTTTCCATGGCAAGCTTTGCCGCTGTTCCAAGCCCTGCAATTCCCGGTACATTATAAGTTCCGGCACGTCTGCCACGCTCCTGCGAACCGCCATGTATGAATGAACGGATTTTCACTCCTTTTCTTATATACATTATCCCGACACCCTTAGGACCATTAAACTTGTGTCCGCTTGCAGACAGCAAATCAATATTCATCTCGTCAACATTAATTGGTATATGTCCATATGCCTGAACTGCATCTGTATGGAAAAGTATTCCTTTTTCATGTGCTATTTTACCAATTTCTGCAACCGGCTGTATTGTTCCTATTTCGTTATTTGCTGTCATTACTGAAATAAGAATTGTATCTTCTCTTATTGATTTTTTAAGTTCATCCAATCTTACTTTGCCATCTGAATCAACATTCAGATATGTTATATCAAATCCATGTCTTTCAAGATATTCACATGTATGAAGCACTGCATGATGCTCAATTTTTGTTGTAATAATATGTTTCCCTTTATCAGAAAATGATTCTGCTACAGCCTTAATCGCCCAATTATCAGATTCACTTCCACCGCTTGTGAAATATATTTCCATATCAGAAGCACCTATCAGCTTTGCCGCATAATTTCTCGCTTCTTCAATCGCAATCCTGCCTTTCGTTGCAAAGCTGTATGCAGCCGAAGGATTGCAATAAATTCCCGAAAAATACGGCATCATTGACTCTAAAACTTTTTTGTTTACTTTTGTTGTTGCGGCATTATCAAGATAAATCATTCTCATTCACTCCCAAAAGACCCAAAACTTATATCTGAAAATTTCATTTATTATCATACTCATCAAGGAAATTATGCTTTACACCGTTCTGCTTATAAGCAATAACTGTGTCAATATTAACATTTTCAACGCTTCTGAAAATATTACTCTCAACATGAGGATTAACCTGCTTCAATGTTTTTATCAGTTCCTTGATTTCAACCCGCTTTGACTGGTTTTCTTCATTATTACATGTTGTACATGTATCCGTAAATTTGCAGGCACACTGGATAAAATTAAGTCCATTATAATCACGCCATGCTTTTATATCATCTTCTCTCACAAGATAGAGTGGACGGATAAGCTCCATTCCCTCAAAATTCGTGCTGTGAAGTTTAGGCATCATTGTCTGTACCTGTGCACCGTAAAGCATTCCCATAAGTATCGTCTCTATAACATCATCATAATGATGTCCAAGTGCAATCTTATTACATCCGAGTTCTTTAGCATACGCATAAAGATGTCCTCTTCTCATTCTCGCACACAGATAACAAGGTGATTTTTCAATATTGTATACAGACTCAAAAATATCAGATTCAAATACGGTAATCGGTATATTAAGAATCCTTGCATTTTCCTCTATTACCTGCCTGTTTCTCGGACTGTAGCCCGGATCCATAACAAGGAATTTCACATCGAAATCAAACTTGTCATGAAGCTTTAATTCCTGAAAACATTTTGCCATAAGCATTGAATCTTTTCCGCCTGAAATACAAACCGCTATTTTATCACCCGGTTTCACAAGCTCATATGTATTTACGGCCTTTGTGAACTTGGACCATATTTCTTTTCTGAATTTTTTACGGAGACTCTTTTCTACTTCAAAAGCCTTCTCATTTTCATCAGTCATGCTCATTTTATCAAGAAGCCATGCCCCAAATCCACCTTCAAGACTTTGTGCATCGTAACCTTCCGACTGTAAAATCCTGGCTGTCTCCTCGCTTTTCTCGCCTCTTGCACAACATATAATGAGTTTTTTAGAATAATCTATATTTTTATTATCAAATACATTTTCAGGTGCCACGATTACTGCTCCCGGAATTTCGCCGTGTGCAATCTCAGCAGCACTTCTTATATCTATAATCTGATAATCATCTTTTAAGAGTTTTTTCATTCTTTTTACTGATATACTCATACTCTGCACTCCGTTATTTACATTGATAAAATATCAGACAGATTATTGTAAATTGCACCTGCAACAGATGAATCATTCATTGAATATACATGGACGTTTTTCACTCCGTTTGCATATAAATCAAGTATCTGTTGTGTCGCATATATAATTCCTGCCTGCTTCATTGATGCTTTGTCTTCTTTAAATCTGTCTACAATTTTAATAAACTGCTGTGGCATCTTACAGCCTGAAAGTTTTATTACATTTTCAATCTGTGATTCTCTTGTAATAGGCATTATTCCCGGAATTACCGGCACATCAATTCCTGCTTTACGCACATTTTCAACAAAATCATAATAAACGCTGTTATCAAAAAACATCTGTGTTGTAAGAAATTCACATCCGGCATCAACCTTCTTTTTAAGATTAATTATATCTTCCTGTCTGTTTGCTGAATCAGGGTGTACTTCAGGATAACATGCACCACCTACAGAAAAACCACCAAACTCTTTTATTGTTGATACAAGTTCAGATGCATATTTGTATTCTTTAAAAGGTTCTCCATCAAACCACTTAGGCTTATCACCACGAAGTGCAAGTACATTTTCTATTCCTGCATCTCTCATATCAGAAAGTGATTTTATAATTGAATCTTTTGATGCTCCAACGCATGTAAGATGTGCAATCGTTGCAACACCATATTTTTCCTGAATTCCTTTTGCTATTGCAAGCGTATTTGTGCTTGTACTTCCACCGGCACCATATGTAACACTTATATATGCCGGCTTTATTGCTGCCACTCCAAAAGCAGCTTCTTTAACTTTTTCAAAATCTGAATCCGTCTTAGGCGGAAATACTTCAAATGACAGTGTCAATTTGTCTTTTCCCACAATACTGCTAATTTTCACTTATCTTTTCTCCTCGTCTTTAAGTGTCTCATTCATACTTCCACATCTGTATCCCAAAAGGTCCAGTGTAACATATGTAAAACCATACTTTTTAAATTCCTGCACAATTTTAAATCTGTTTTCTTCTTTCATAAGTTTATCAAATTCAGCCGGTTCAATTTCAATTCTTGCCATCATACCATGAATTCTTACTCTTACCTGATGAAATCCCATATCAAGAAGAAGCTGCTCTGCTTTGTCTACCATTCCCAGTTTCTCTTCATTAATAGTCTCTCCATATACAAATCTTGAAGAAAGACAGGCAAATGACTGTTTGTTCCATGTAGGAAGTCCCAGCATTTTTGACAATGCTCTTATATCGTCCTTTGTCATTTTGCTCTCTCTTAATGGGCTCTTTATGCCAAGCTCGGCAACTGCTTTAAGTCCTGGCCTGTAATCCCCATTATCGTCCATATTGGAGCCTTCTGCAATACATGCAATTCCATTTTCATCAGCAATTTTTTTGATTTCTTCAAAAAGTTCATGTTTACAAAGATAACATCTGTTTTTCGGATTCTGGGCAAATCCTTCTATTTTTAATTCCTCAGAATCACATATAAAATGTCTTATTCCCTCTTTTTTGCAGAAATCCACTGCCTCATTGAGTTCTCTTTTAGGAAATGAACATGAACGTGCTGTGACAGCTATGGCGTTATCACCGAGCACATCATGTGCTGCCTTTAACAAAAACGTAGAATCAACTCCACTTGAAAATGCCACTGCAACAGAGCCTAATTCTTTAATATACTGCTTCAGCTTTTCATATTTAATCTGCTGGTTTTCTGTAATATCTGCCATAAATTCTCCTTGCTTTATTCGTCACGTCTTTTATAATCACATAAATCTTTAACAACTTCACCTGCTATTATAAGTCCAACAACAGACGGAACAAATGCTGTACTGCCCGGAATAACTCTTCTCTCCGTGCATTTATGCTGTGCACCAGGTGGACATATGCAGTTTGTACGACAGCTTATCGCCATATCTTCAAGAGGTCTTACCGGCTTTTCTTCTGAATATACAACTTTCAGCTTCTTAATTCCACGTTTCTTTAACTCTCTTCGCATAACTTTTGCAAGAGGGCATACCTTTGTCTTATATATATCAGCCACCTGAAACATGCTTGGTTCAAGTTTATTTCCTGCTCCCATGCTGCTTATAATCGGAATATTCATCTCGTTGGCTTTCATTACAAGCTCAATTTTTGCTGTAACAGTATCAACTGCATCAACTATATAGTCATACTCATCAAATGGAAATTCATCTGCATTTTCAGGCAGAAAAAAACATTTGTGAATTCTCACATCCGCCTTAGGATTAATTTCAAGGATTCTGTCACGCATAACTTCTGTTTTATACTGCCCGACTGTTTTTCTTGTCGCAATTATCTGTCTATTAAGGTTTGTAAGACAAACCTTATCATCATCTATCAGGTCAAATGCACCGACACCACTTCTCACCAGTGCCTCGCATACATATCCGCCGACTCCGCCGACTCCGAACACCGCAACTCTTGAAGCTGCAAGTTTATCCATTGCTTCCTTACCAAGCAGAAGCTCTGTTCTTGAAAATTGTGTAAGCATAGATTCTATCCTCTTTCATAATATAAGCGGATGCTTCAGGCATCCGCTTATCACTTTATTTCCTAGCATTTCAATAGTTTTATTTATTAATTATTTTCCGTCAGTTTTGCTGAAAAATCTGCTAACATAAGAGGTTTTGAAAAATAGAACCCCTGTATGTCATCACAGTTAAGATTTTCAAGAAAATCAAGCTGTTCTTTATATTCTACCCCTTCTGCTGTTATCTTCATTCCAAGACTCTGGACAAGCTGTACAATAAATTTAAGAAGCTTCTCACCATTTTCATTGCCAACATAATCAACAAGGCTTTTATCAAGCTTAATTGTATCAAATGGCATCTGGTTAAGAGATGCAAGTGATGAATATCCACTTCCAAAATCGTCCAGAAGAATATCGAAACCTGCATCATGGAATTTCTGTATAAGTTCAACAATCACAGTATTTTCAATTATTGCACTCTCTGTAATCTCTATCTGTACATACTTATGATCCACATCATAATAGTTAATTATCCTCTCATATTTTTCTACAACATTTGAATAGTAGAGGCTGAATCTGGAAATGTTTACAGATACAGGAAGTATCTGAATCCCTTCTTTCTGCCATTCTTTCTGCTGTCTGCACACTTCACGGAATACATATTCATCAAGTCTTATTATATTACCATTTTTTTCAAACAAAGGAATAAACCGTCCGGGTGAAATAAGTGAACCATCGTCCGCACGCCATCTGATAAGTGCCTCTGAGCCAACTATTTTACCTGTATGTGAGTTAAATTTAGGCTGATACCACACTTCAAATTTCTTATCTGCAAGTGCTTTCTCAAAACCATTCTCCAGTTTTTTATTCTCAACTATTGTATCATAATCAATCTCATCGTAAAAAGCATAATGACGGTCACGTCTGTTCTTTATAAGTGATTTAGCTCTCAATGCCTCACCATAACGTTTATCTGCATCATCAAGCTTTTCTACAGCACGTATTCCTATTACAGGATACAATCTAGGCACGCTCAACTGCTCTGATATGCCTTCAATCTCATTTATCAGCTTTTCGATACGGTAAGTAACTGTCTTTTTGCTGCTTTCAATCCAGAATATTACAAACCTGTCAGCATTAACTCTTGCTGCCTGCTCATTATCATTGCAATTAGCCATTATGACATCCCATATAACCTTTAATACTTCATCACCACGGGCGTTGCCGCATACATTATTGACGAGCTTAAACTCACTTATATCAAGTGCAATTACATATCCTTCTGTATTTTCATACTTCTTTGCTTTTTCCTTGAAATTTGAGAAATTATCTCCACCTGTAATACTATCTTTATATGCAAGCCTGAATAATTCCTGTCTTCTTCTTACATTGTAATATAAGAATATAATATTAGCCATAACAAGGATACATATAAGGATAACTGTAAGAAACTGTATATCTCTCATTATAGGATGCATTCTTTCATCAAGAACACTCTTTGGTTCAATAGAGAAAATATACCAGTTCATATCAGCAGACTCAATCTCGAGTGGTTTATAGCAATAAAAATACTTATCGTTATCCTCATTAACACCTATACCAACCCTGCTAATCTTCTCCCGCATATCATTTTCAACTTTTTCCTGTATGGCATCGTCATATTGTGCCGCATCACCTGTATATATGAAAATATTATCATATTCTTTCTGCATCCCGTCACCATATGATGATATTACATCACCATCGCCGGCAACAATATATGTATATCCTTCACCCTGGAATGAATCTGAAAATATCACTTCGTGAAATTTTTCTGTAAGATATGTAGCAAACAACACGCCCTTAATCTCACCTTTATTATCATATACAGGAACGCTGAGAATATTTATCATATCTTCTGTAGAATCACCTATAGTCTCCTGAAGCGATTCTGTAATAAATGATTCACCTTTAAGACCAACCTGATAGAATTCCCTGAATGACAAATCTTTTTCAAATCCATCTGTCGTCTTCGCAATACCATTAAGGTCAACAAATCCCATTCTTCTAAAATTATACACTTCAACGAAACTCTGCATATCGCGAATCTCTGCAATCTCATCACCTGTTGATGATAATTCATTGGCAAAACTTTGCAATACACCAAATTTTGCATCAATCTCTTTTTCAATCAAAGCTGCATTCTCTTCAGCTTCCTCACTGAGACTCGAAATAATTTCTCGTTCAAGATTTGTCTTTATATTATTAAATACAACTGATACCGTCACAATAAAAGCCAACGATATCAAAAGCAGCAAAATTGTAATAAAAAAACCGTTTTTCTTCTGTTTCATAAAATAAAATCCCCTGATTACATCATTAGCTAATACATCTTTGTTGCATATAATTATAACACCTAAATATATTAGCTGTAAATGTAACAGGGAAATATAAGCTCACCAATAGTACTTATTTACCATCTTTAAACATTTCATTTAATGTACGCCATCCAAGCACAGCACATTTTACTCTTGCCGGCATATGCGAAATATCCTTTAATACTGATGCTTCCTCAAGCTGGTCAATTTCATCATCTGATGCTTCACCCTTTATCATTCTCAAAAAAATATCAGCAAGCTGTAAAGCTTCTTCTTTTGTTTTTCCAACAATCAGATCAAGCATCATATCAGCTGAAGCCTGTGATATAGCACAGCCGTCACCCTGAAATGAACCATCTTTGATAACTCCGTCCTCAAATTTAAGATTGAGAAAAATGTCATCACCACAGCTTGGATTAACACCCTCAAGAATCATATTGGCATCATCAAGTGCATGCTTATGACCAGGATGAAGATTGTGGTCTGTCAGTACCTCATTATAGAATGTCTTATTCTCCATAACCCATCTGTCTCCTTATCTGTGAAAGACTATCCACAAATGTATCTATTTCTTCACATGTATTGTAAAATGCAAGACTCACTCTTGTAGATGAAGAAATACCAAGATATGCAAGAAGCGGCTGTGCACAGTGGTGTCCGGCACGCACTCCTATATTATCTGCATCAAGTATAGATGCTACATCATGCGGATGTACTCCGTCAAGTGTAAATGATAATATTCCGTGATGTGATGATGCATCAGGCGAGCCTATAATATGCACACCATTTACGGCTGTCATTTTTTCAAAAGCATACTTTGTAAGATAATCTTCTCTTTCCTGTATAACATCAAATCCGGTTTTGTTGATATATCTTATCGCCTCTGCCAATGCAACCGCACCTGACGCATTAACTGTTCCCGCTTCAAACTTGTGAGGAACCTCAGCATATACCGCACTTTCTCTTGTAACGGATTCAATCATTTCACCACCATAAAGAAATGGTGGCATCTGCTCAAGAAGTGATTTTCTTCCATATAATACGCCAATTCCCATAGGTGCAAACATTTTATGTCCCGAAAATGAAAGGAAGTCCACTCCAAGTTCCTGGACATTAACAGGAATATGCGGAACACTCTGTGCTCCATCAGCAACAAAAACAATTCCTCTGTCATGGCAATATGAAGCATATTTCTTTATATCATTCTTACTTCCAAGTACATTGGAAATCTGTGTCATTGCAACTATTTTCGTCTTATCTGTTATAGCATTTTCAAAAGCTTCATCTGTTATAACGCCGTCTTTTGAACATTCAATAAATTTAAGAACCGCACCTGTTCTTCTTGCGGCCTGCTGCCATGGTAAAAGATTGCTGTGATGTTCCATGATGCTTACAACAATCTCATCGTCTTCTTTTAACATTATCTGTGAAAGGCAGTATGCGGCAAGATTAAGTCCTTCAGTTGCATTTCTTGTAAATATGATTTCTGATGAATCTGCTGCACCGATAAAATCTGCAACTGTCTTTCTTGCATCTTCATACTCTTTTGTTGCTTTCTCAGCAAGTGCATAAAGACCTCGAAGCGGATTTGCATTTGACTTTTCATAGAAATCACGCTCTGCCTGTATTACACATTCAGGCTTTTGTGAAGTTGCAGCATTGTCAAGATATACAACATCAGCAGAATTAAAAAGCGGAAAATCTTTTCTTATTTCAATCCCCTGTTGTCTGAACTGCTCTTTATTCATTCTCCTGCTCGCCTCCATTTTCAAGTAACTGTTCACCTTCAAGGTAATCACTCATCATATTTTTAGTATCCTCATCCGGTATAAGATTACATACCGCCTTAATTCTTGCCTTTGACATTTCTTCATATACCTGTTCACGGCTGAGACCTCTTGCCTGCATATAAAGCATTATCTGCTCATCAAGCTCACCTATTGTTGCACCATGGTTACCTTCAACATCTTCCTCAGCACATAAAATAATAGGAATTGTCTGGTTTACAACATTATCATCAAGCAAGAGCACATCCTCTTTTTCGTTACCTACAGCACCGGCTGCCCCTTTCTTAAAATCAATTGTACCTCTGAACAGCTTAAATGCACCGTTTTTCAATACACCGGCTGCATTTATTTCACTCTCTGTAACTTTTCCTTCATGAACGACTTCATAGTTCATATCAAGTCTGCTGTCATTGTTTACCATATAACCGATATCAGTCTTTAATGAACTTCCTTTTCCTTTAAGAACAACACGGCACCCCATATAATTTTTATCGCCATCAAGTATAACCTGTACTATGTTAAGTCGTGCATTATCATCAAGAACCGCCCCGATATCATTAAGGCATGAATAATCTGAAGAATGTCTTAACAGCTGGACAAGATTAACTTTTGAGCCGCTTCCGGCCTGTATTCTTGTCTGGACACCAAACATTTTATTTTTTTCTTCATCATGCAGACTGTCTGAAAGATAATCCATCACAACAGTTATTGTGCTGTCCTTATCCGTCTCAATAACAAGCTTGTTAATTGTTCCCGCATCAGCAGGCACTTTTACTATAGCCGGTTTTGACAATGTAATTCCCGGTTTTGTCTTTAAAACAAAGCTGTTTACGCCTGAATCACTTATAAGTTCATCAATATCTCTTCCCATGCCGCTTGTTTCTTTGTCAATGCCGGAAAGTGCAATACTGTCCACAAGTTCTCTTTCACATGTAACTTCGTCAGGAGTTGTCACAACCATGCTTCCGCACTCAAATTCCGGCACATCTTTGACAACGCTTTCATTCATTCCCAGCCAGTTAAATGTTTTTGCTGACAATTCATTTATCTTAATATCCATATTACTCTCCATTTCTGCATCATTAACCTATGCTGCCCTTCATTTCAAGGCGGATAAGATTATTCATTTCAACTGCATATTCAAGAGGAAGTTCTTTTGATACATTATCGGCAAAACCACTTACAATCATTGCTCTTGCCTCTTCCTCGGAAATACCTCTCGACATAAGATAGAATACAGCCTCATCGCTGATTCTTCCAATTCTTGCTTCATGTCCGACATCAGCATCCTTTGTTCTTATATCCATTGCCGGAATTGTATCTGAGCGGGAAATATCATCAAGCATAAGTGACTGGCATGATACTGCAGACTTGCTTTGCTTTGCCTTTGGTTTTACAACAACAGAGCTTCTGAATGTACTTATGCCGCCATCTTTTGAAATTGACTTCGTATTGACATATGATGTCGTCTTAGGTGCATTATGGACAACTTTTGTGCCTGTATCAAGATTCTGTCCTTTTCCAGCAAATGTTATTCCTGTAAATTCTGCTCTCGCACCTTCTCCGTTTAATACACTCATAGGATAAAGGTATGAAACATGTGAGCCAAATGAACCTGATACCCACTCAATAGTACCGCCTTCTTCTACTAATGCACGCTTTGTATTAAGGTTATACATATTCTTTGACCAGTTCTCTATAGTTGAATATCTGAGCTTCGCATTCTTACCAACAAATAATTCAACGCAACCGGCATGAAGATTGGCAACATTATATTTTGGTGCTGAACATCCTTCAATAAAGTGAAGATATGCACCCTCATCTACAATAATAAGCGTATGTTCAAACTGTCCTGCACCCGGTGCATTAAGTCTGAAATATGACTGTAACGGAATCTCAACTGAAACTCCGGGTGGTACATATACAAATGAACCGCCTGACCATACAGCTCCGTGAAGTGCGGCAAATTTATGGTCTCTAGGTGTTACAAGCTTCATAAAATGCTTTTTAACCATATCTGCATACTCACCTGTCAATGCACTTTCCATATCTGTGTATACAACCCCCTGTGCTGCAACTTCTTCACGGACATTGTGGTATACAAGTTCTGAGTCATACTGTGCACCAACCCCGGCAAGTGATTTTCTTTCTGCCTGAGGAATACCAAGTTTTTCAAATGTATCCTTAATATCTTCCGGAACATCAGACCACTTTGCACTCATTTTAGTATTTGGACGGACATAAGTTACAATATCATCCATATTGAGTCCCTCAATTGACGGACCCCAGTCAGGAACTTTCATCTCATTGTAAATCTGAAGTGACTCAAGTCTGAAATTCTGCATCCACACAGGGTCATGTTTCTCAGATGAAATCTTTTCTACAATCGCTGGTGTAAGTCCTTCTTTTACTCTGTATACATCTTTTTCTTCATTTCGGAAGTCATACATACTTCCGTCTACATCATTGACGTTCGTCTTTTCTCTCATGGGTAATTACTCTCCCTTCACAAATCTGTCAAATCCGTTATTGTTAATCTCTTCTACAAGCTCTGCTCCGCCTGTTGTAACAATCTTACCATCCACAAGAACATGTGTGTAATCAACGTGGAGTGATTCAAGAATCTTAGTATTATGTGTGATAATAAGAAGAGAACCCTCCTTGTCCTTCTGATATTCACAGACACCCTTAGATACTGTACGCACCGCATCTACATCAAGGCCAGAATCCGTCTCGTCAAGAATCGCAAGAGACGGCTTTAACATAAGAAGCTGTAAAATCTCTGCCTTCTTTTTCTCACCACCTGAAAATCCCACATTAAGGTCTCTTTCCGCATATGACTCATCCATATCAAGAACTTCCATTGCCTTTTTTAATTCTTTCTTGAATTCCCAGAGACGGATTCTCTTACCATTTCTCTGCTCCAATGCACTTCTTATAAAATTGCTGAGTGAAATTCCCGGTATTTCGATAGGATTCTGGAATGATAAGAATATTCCGTCTTTTGCTCTTACATTAACCTCTTCATCAACTATATTCTTTCCGTTAAATATAATCTCGCCGCCTGTAACGCTGTACTTAGGATTACCCATTATAGTGTATCCGAGTGTAGATTTACCTGCACCGTTAGGTCCCATAAGCACATGAGTCTCCCCTTTACCAATATTCAAATTTATACCACGAAGAATCTGCTGTTCTTCAACATTTACTGACAAGTCTTTTACTTCCAACAAATTATTGCTCATCATTTTTCATCCTTTCACAATCTTGTTATTTTCAGAATTCCGATTGGCTTACTAGGAATTCTTGAAACATTATATTATGATTCTTTGCCAAATTCAATACTTAAATTCAAAATTTTTTATAAAACTGCGATTAGTGCACCCCAGCGGAATTATTGCCGTGTCACCGCTGACATCTTCCTACCGTTGCAACAGCGTAACCTTACACCGCCGTAACAAAAAAGACTCCAAAACACACAAATGTGATGTCTCAGAGCCTTTAACCAACAGATATTATTATATTGGCACAGCATTATTTTGATATAACATGTTTTTTCTTATGAAAAATCTTATAAATCCAAAAAATCAAACCGCCGATGATAACCGTAAAAGCTGCATAGAACTTTATCCACGACGCAACGTCGGTTTTTATAATTCCATTTCTATAGTCAGTTCCTTTATAATAAAGCGTCACTGAATTGCTTTTATCAGGTGCATACGAAGCATTGTAAGAATACGTTCTTCCATCCGGTGCTTTCCATGTAACAAACTGCTGTTTTCCGTCATATTCAATCTCAACTGCCGTCGCACCGGATATTTTTCTAATTTCCGTAATATGAAGATAAATAATTCCTGCAAGTCCGATAATCATAAATGTAAGAATTATAAATGGAAGTATTGCATCAGAAAATTTTGCCTTTTCTTCCTCATATTCATCGAATCTGCCTTCTCCGATTCCGCTTCCCTCAAAATCGGAATTATTTCTTTCCATCCTGTCACGCAAAAAAACATTATTCATAAAATCCCTCCTGTCCGTTTAATTTTTTCGTAATGTACATTGCACTATACTTTCTTACCCATAGATTTTCTTTATCTCGTCATACTTTGACGATGTAATAAGTGCGTCATAATCTTTTCCGTTAAACTTGACAATGTATGTCCAGCGTCCATATGGTTCTATTCTGCTTACATAATCCATATTAATTATAAAAGATTTATGACTTCTTATGAACTTACTGTCAGTCAGCTTTTCCTCAATATCGCCAAGCCCCATTGACGTATTATATTCATCCCGGATTGTATGTATTATTGTAGATTTGCCCTGTCTTTCAACCATTACAATCTCATCTATATCTATAAAATTCGTACTCTCCCTGCCACGTATCATCATTTTTCTGCCTGGCGAGGATTTTACCTTACCGGTGTTGTCACTACTGGTTACATTTTCCCCAGAAGCGGCAATCCTTCTTAATGTACGTTCAACACGCTGTATATCAAAAGGTTTTACTATATAATCATAAGCATATATATCAAAAGCATTTGACATATATTCACTGTGTGCCGTCACAAATATAATTTTTAAATCAGGATTAATATTGCTTAGAATTCTTGCACACTCAACACCATTTACCCTGTCGCTTGCATTTTCATCTGCTTCATTTTCTTTTATCTCAATATCCATAAATATAATATCCGGCTGACATTCAGAATACATCTTTATAGCATCATGAAAACCTGCACATTCTGCAACAACCTGAAATGATTCATTTTTTGAAACAATCTTTACAAGAAGTTTTCTTATGCCCTCTTCATCTTCAACTATCATAACTTTCATAAAAGTTTTCCCGCCTCTCTTACACTTCTTTCACAGTAAGTCTTGAATCTTTTATACTAAAAATAACTATTTTAGCACCCTTCTGGATAAACTGTCCTGAAGAATTAACATCAAATTCGACACCCTCGAAATTACCTTTTCCGGCAGGTCTTAAATCTGTAACTGCCACGCCTTCTTTTCCAAGAAGGTATCTGAGGTCATCTTCCCCCAGATATCCGGCATTACTGTCTATCGCATTATCAAGAACTATCGGCGATTTTACTTTTGCCTTGAATATAAGAAAATACATAATCACAAATATAACAAGAAGAATACATAAAATTACGATAACAATTATAATTCCCTGCATAACATTCTTTGCTGTGAGAAGCACACCTGCCACCAGACATATTGCAGCTGATATTCCCGGTACTCCGAATCCCGGAATATACATCTCGACAGATGCAATAATAATTCCGGCAATAATTAATATAATTCCAATAACTTCCATTGTGTTCATAATAATCCATCTCCTTTTTTAACAAATTCTATTTCAAAAAATGTTTCTTTATCTGATGAGTCGACTTTTATTTTTGCATTATATTTTTTTAATATATTCATTACAATTGCAAGCCCCTCACCGTGTCCCGGTTCTTTCTTTGTTGAATATCCTGACTTAAATATAATTTTCTTATCATCAGCTGTAAGAACCGGACCATTATTTCCTATTCTTATAATATACGAATCAATTGACTCACTGATTTCTATATATACCTTTCGGCTTTCATACTCACTCTGCAACGAAGCAGCTATAGAATTATCAATTATGTTAGACATCACTTTGCACAATTCCCAGCCCTCAACTCCTATATTTTCAAGGTTGGACTTAACTTCAACATACATGTCAATGTTCTGTTTTTCAGCCGTCTGCATCTTTGCCATAAGAAGTGCATTGACAGCAGGAATCTTTGTCTTTAATGCCTTACCGACTTTCATCATATCCGTAAAAATCGGTTTCAGATAATCGAGTGCCTCATCATACTCTTCAAGTTCGAGAAGTCCATATATAACCTGCATCTGATTTATGTAATCATTTCTCTGGATTCTCATGCGTGAATTAAGCTGATCTATATTATTAACTGTATCTAACGCTCCACTGTACATATCAATATTTTTAAAAAGATCTTTAACAATGAAAA
>ENA-UOJD01002001-UOJD01002001.1-human-gut-metagenome-genome-assembly--contig:-P48-NODE-2001-length-18127-cov-4.946104_pt1 | contig 18127 bp, 16 predicted proteins | sample MGYA00242342_ERZ723889 | MGnify/ENA metagenome assembly ERZ723889
GGTGAAAATGGAGCTGGTAAATCCACCATGATGAAGCTTCTGTACGGCATGTATCCCATTGACGAGGGCGAGATTATCGTCAAGGGGGAACCGATGGGAACCATCACACCGAAGATTGCAATTGAGCACGGTGTCGGCATGGTCCATCAGGAATTTATGCTGGTAAATGAGCTGACGGTTCTGGAGAATATTATTCTGGGATTTGAACCGAAAAAGGGATTGACAATTGACTTTGACAAGGCAAGAAAAGAAGTTAAAAAATATATTGAACAGTATCATATGGACGTGCAGCTGGATAAGAAGGTAAGCCAGATATCCGTTGGTGAGGCGCAGCGTGTCGAGATTATCAAGACATTGATGCGAGGTGCTGATATCATCATTCTGGATGAGCCTACAGCGGTTCTGACTCCTCAGGAGGCGGAACGTCTGTTTGAAATCCTGAACAATCTGAAACAGGATGGAAAATCCCTTGTCTTTATTTCTCATAAGCTGAATGAAGTTATGGCAATATCAGACCGCATCTCTGTGATGCGTCAGGGACAATATATGGGCACTGTTAATAAAGAGGAAACTTCTCCGCTGGATCTGACCAAACGAATGATCGGACGTGAAGTATTCTTAAACATTGATAAGGCTTATTCTGAGGCGGGAGATACGATTCTGGAGGTTCAGGATGTGTGGATTCCCAGCCAGAAGGAGACATCGAAGATCCGGGGCATGTCCCTGCATGTCAAGGCCGGTGAGATTGTCGGCGTGGCAGGTATCGATGGAAATGGACAGAGTGAGCTGGTTGAGGCGATCACCGGACTCCGCAAGGTAGAGAAGGGCAAGATCCTTCTTTGCGGCAAGGATATTACGAATCAGAGTCCGAGAAAAGTGAGAGAGAGCGGTCTTTCCCATATTCCGGAGGATCGAAATACAAGAGGTCTGAACCGTGCCATGACCATCGAGGAAAATCTGATCGCAGTCCGCCTGGATCAGCCTCCATTTACCAAGGGCATCATGATGAATAAATCAGGACAGGATACCTATGCAAAAGAAATGGTAGAACAGTTTGATATCCGCCCGGCGGATTATAATCTTCCTACATCCTCTTTATCCGGCGGCAATGCACAGAAGGTCGTAGTAGCTCGGGAGGTATCTCTTGGCAATAAGCTTCTGGTAGCATCCCAGCCTACCAGAGGTGTAGATATCGGTGCCATCGAGCTGATTCGTAATACACTGGAAAAGGCGAAAAAGGCAGGCGCCGGTGTCCTGCTGGTATCGGCAGAGCTGGAGGAGATTATCTCCCTTTCGGATCGTATCGTTGTTATCCATGAGGGCAAGATCACCGGCGAGATGCGTGCGGATGAGGCGAATGAGAACAATCTGGGTCTGCTTATGATGGGCGGTACAGACACAGGGAAGGACGGTGAAGCAGCAGTATGAATCAGACATTAAATGGTATTCGAAGGATTCTTATTACGATACTCGTTGCGATGGGTGTCGGTGCGCTGTTTATCGTAGCGATCGGGGAGAATCCGATTGATGCATATGCGGCGCTGTTCCGAGGTGCTTTTGACGGAGAGCTTCGTCTTGGTACAACCTTGGCAGGATTTACTCCGCTGCTGCTGACATCCATTGCTTTTGCAGTTGCAGCGAAAGCAGGCGCATTTAACGTAGGTGTTGAGGGCGAGGTTTTCTTGGGCGGTATCACAGCTGCTTATATCGGCATCAACTGGACCTTCCTTCCGAAGCCGGCTCTGTATGTGGCCTGCTTCGTAGGTGCTATGGTGGTAGCAGCTGCCTGGGCCTTTATTCCGGCGGTTCTGCGCGCCTATTATAATGTAAATGAAGTATGTACCACCATTTTGATGAACACAGTAGCCCTTTATATTACATCTTATCTGGTCAGCGGACCTATGAGTGCCGGTACTGCTAATGCTCAGTCCCTGCCGGTTACGGTAAGACTGTATCAGTTTATGAAACCCAGCAGTGTTAACGTTGGTATTTTCATCGCAGCCATCACCGTGATTGTGATTATTTTTATGCTTCAGAAAAGCAGCTGGGGCTACAAGATCCGTACCGTCGGCCTGAATCCGACCCATGCGGATTATGTGGGAATTGATTCCAAAAAGGTATTTGTCGGTGCTATGATGCTTTCCGGTATGTTAGGCGGCATGGCAGGCTGCATCGAGGTTCTGGGTGTTCACGGATATTTCCTGAACAACTTCGCAACCGGACTTGGAAGCAATGGTATGCTGGCAGCTCTGATTGTAAAGAACAACATGGTTTCAACTCCATTTATGGCATTTTTCCTGGCAGTTTTAAAATCAGGTGCTATGGGAATGCAGCAGTCAACCGGTGTACCAAAATCGCTGGTTGATACCATTACAGCAGTTTTCATTATCATAGCGACCATGGAGACTGCATTCCAGTTTACAAAGAAACGTAAAAAGAAAACGGAGGAGAAGAAGGAGGATAAGGCATGAATGCGATAATGCAGAATTTTGATAAAATCTTTAATGCGTCGCTGATTTATGCAACGTTTCGTTCAGCGACTCCGATCATCTTTGCCGCTCTTTGTGCGGCAATCACCCAGCAGGCCAATATCTTAAATATCGGTACTGAGGGTATCATGCTGGTAGGTGCTTTTACAGCAGTAGCGGTCAGCTACTTTACCGGAAGCTGGCTGTTAGGTATCATCGCGGCGATGATCGCGGGTGCTGTGATTGCGATGATCATGGCGGTCGGTCATATCCGTTATAATTCTGAGATCTGTGCGATCGGTATGGGTATCAACTTGCTGGCGCTGGCGCTCACAAAATTCATGGTAAATGCGATCTTCCACAGCACCGGCAGCTTTTCCAGCCCGGACATCAAAGCAATTCCACGTGTGTCGCTCGGATTTTTAGACAATCTGCCGGTGGTTGGCGACCTGTTTAACAACTGGTGTGTGACCGAGTGGTTTGCCATCGTTTTGATTATTCTGCTTCAGTTCTTCTTTTATAAGACTGTATGGGGACTGCGTCTGCGTGCGGTGGGGCAGTTTCCGGAAGCAGCCAAGACGGCAGGTATCAAGGTAAATGCAATCAAATATCAGGCGATGCTGCTTTCTGGTCTCATCGGTGGTCTGGCAGGTGCACATCTTTCCCTGGGATACAGTACTCAGTTTATCGAGAACATGACCAATAACCGTGGTTTCATGGGCGTTGCAGCCATGTATTTCGGCGGCGCGAACCCGGTTCTGACCACACTGGGCTGTCTGCTCTTTGGATTTTCAGATTCCGTCGGTGCCCGCCTCCAGGCATATGGCATTCCATCCCAGTTCGTTCTGATGATGCCGTATATCGTGACCATCGCGGTACTGGCAATTTCCATGATTGCGAAGATTTCAGCCAACAAGAAGAGAGAATCTTCCCTGCATGTGGGAAGCTGATGATGAAGAAAGATAAAACACTATAAGGAGGACATAATCAGATGGAAAAGACAAAAATTATTCTTGACTGCGATCCGGGACATGATGACGCGGTCGCGATCACGCTGGCGGCGAACAGTGACAAGATCGATCTGTTAGGTATTACAGTCGTAGCAGGCAACCAGACGCTGGAGAAAACGCAGATTAATGCGAGAAATGTGTGCCAGTGGCTCGGTGTGGATGTGCCAGTGTATGCGGGCTGCGGACAGCCGATGGTGCGTGAAAAAATGATAGCGGGCGATATCCACGGTGAAACAGGGCTGGATGGTCCGGTTTTCCCGCCGCTGACAAAAGAATTAGAGAAAGAGCACGCAGTTGATTTTATCGTTAAAACCCTGATGGAGTCCGACGGCGATATCACGATGGTGACAACCGGTCCGATGACCAATCTGGCGATGGCGATGCGGATGGAACCGGCGATTATTCCGAAGATCAAACAGATCGTCCTGATGGGAGGCGCGTATACCAATGGTAACGTAACTCCAGCGGCAGAGTTCAATATCATCGCCGATGCGGATGCAGCATATGTATGCTTTACCAGCGGACGCCCAATCACGATGATGGGTCTGGATGTTACCCGCAAGGTACTGTGCTATCCGGAGATCGTTGACCGGATGGAGAAGATCGGCAATAAGGCATCCAAGCTCTTTGCGGATCTGATGCGCTTCTTCTGCAAGACCCAGAAAGAGGTATTTGGCTGGGAAGGCGGACCTCTGCACGATCCGGTTACGATCGCATGGCTGATTGATCCGAGCGTTGTGACCCTGAAACCGATGCATGTGGACATTGACATCCGCAGCGTCCAGTCCTACGGACGTACTAACTGCGATTTCTTCGGTTACGGCGGACAGGAGCCGACTGCAAACGTAGCGATCGATATCGATGCGGCGAAGTTCTGGGATATCGTTGAGGCAGGGCTGAGAAGATACAGCGAGGCATAGTTCATAATACTTGTGTTCGGAGGCAGATATAGATGAGAGACCTGAAAGAAGTTTTAGAGCAGAACAAAGAGAAATATATCGAAGAACTCAAGAATCTGGTGGGAATTGATACCCATGACTTAGGGCATGGAATCGACGGTGGTCTGGAGAAACAGGGACAGGAGTATATGGTAAACCTGTTTGAATCGATGGGAGCCGACGAGATCACGGTGGATCCGATGGATGAGGCTGTGATTCAGGAAAGCTACAAAAAGCACCAGGAAGGAAACCTGGGGCACAACCAGACCGACCGTGCCAATGTCTATGCGACATTTAAAGGAAAACAGGGCGGAAAAAGCCTGTTATTTAACGGTCATATTGACGTTATGCCGGCGGAGATGGAAGACGGCTGGACGAACCCGCCGTTTGAGCCGGTAATTCGGGATGGCAAGATGTACGGTCGCGGCTGTACGGATATGAAGGGCGGTCTGATGGCATCGGTGATGGCGGTAAAGCTTTTGCAGGATGCCGGGTATGAGCTGCCGGGCGATGTGACAATTACCTCCGTGTGTGACGAGGAAGGCGGAGGCAATGGCTCGATCCAGGCGGTAATGCGCGGTCTGAAAGCCGACGGCGTTGTCAACTGCGAGCCGACCGACGATACCCTGATTCTGGCGCATATGGGCTGGGTATTCTTTAAGGTTGATTTTGAAGGAAAAGCGTGCCATTCCGGTGCAAAAGCCGAGGGCGTCAGCGCGATCGAGAAGGCGATCAAAGTAATTCAGGGGTTAAATGAGATGGAGCACCGCTGGCTTCTGACGATCCGCCACCGCCTGCTTCCGCCGCCGAGCTTAAATATCGGCGTGATCGAGGGTGGAACCGCCGGTTCTACCGTGCCGGGCGAGTGCAGTTTTTCTACCTGCGTCCACTATGTTCCGACCCTGATGAATCAGGATATGGTTGTAAAGGAATTTACAGAGGTCGTTGAGCGGATCAGCCGTTCCGACGCGTGGATGGAGGCACATCCGCCGAAGATTTCCATTTACCAGACCGGACATGGGTTTGAGATGGAGGAGGATCATCCGCTGGTAGACACCTTTAAGGAGGCGTACAGTGAGGCACTTTCGCGTAGCGTGAAGGTGGAAGGATCCCATTTTGGCTGTGATTCCCGCCTGTGGCGCAACATTGCCGGATGCCCGACGATCCAGTACGGACCGGGCGAGGGCGCACAGTGCCATACCGTGGATGAGTGGCTGAAGCTCGATTCCTATCTGGAAGCGATTCTGGTGTATGCGAAACTGATTCTTTCCTGGGGAGAGAAGAAATAAGAAATTGATAAATATATAAGGAGATAAAAACATGAGCAAGAAAGTTTTACTGGCAGGCGAGTCCTGGATGAGCTATACAACCCATGTTAAGGGATTTGATTCATTTTACACTTCTACCTATGAAACCGGTGAAAAATGGCTGAAAGCAGCCCTTGAGGCAGGTGGTTATGAGGTGACATTCCTTCCAAACCATCTGGCAAATGAGGAATTTCCATTTACAATGGAAGAACTGAAACAGTATGATCTGGTAATTCTGTCCGATATCGGAGCAAACACCCTGCTTCTGCCGGGCGCTACGTTTAACCGCAGTGAAAAAATGCCGAACCGCAGCAATCTGATCCGCGACTATGTCAACGATGGCGGCGCTCTTCTGATGGTCGGCGGCTATCTGACCTTCTCCGGCGTGGATGCAAAGGGCAAATGGCATGACACAGCTGTACAGGAGGTTCTTCCAGTCGAGGTTCTGACGGTCGATGACCGTATGGAACACTGCGAGGGTGTAAAACCGGTAACCGTGGGCGAGCATGAAGCTTTAAAGGGCATTCCGACCGACTGGCCGGAGGTTCTCGGTTACAATAAGGTAATCGCAAAACCGGAGGCAGAGGTTCCGGTTACTGTAGAGGGCGATCCGTTTATCGCATTTGCTTCTTATGGAAAAGGGCGCAGCGGTGTTGTCACAACCGACTGTGCACCGCACTGGGCACCGCCGGAATTCTGTGAGTGGGAATACTACAATAAATTGTGGCAGAATATCGCAGACTGGCTGATTCAGAAATAAGATAGCAGGAAAAAGGAGAGCGCGTATGGACGGAGCGGTGAAACTTTTAAAAGAGCTTCTGACCATTCGGAGTGTCAATGGACGGGATGACGAGGGAGCAGTGGCAGAATATTTGTGCAAGTATTTCGAACAATCGGGAATTTCTGCACATATACAGCGGATTGACGCGACACCCGGCTATGTGCTGGCGGAGCTTGAGGGGGAGTCGGATGGCGCTCCGATCTTCTGGAACGGGCATCTGGACACGGTTCCTTACGGAGATACCGGAGAATGGAAGACTGACCCGGCGGTTCCGGTGGAACGGGACGGTTTTCTCTATGCCCGCGGTGCCAGCGATATGAAGAGTGGGCTTGCCGCGATGGTGTACGCGCTCTGTGAATATAAAAAATCCGGTCGTCCGGTGCCGCACACGATCCACTTCCTCGGAACCTGTGATGAGGAAAAGGGCGGCATCGGCGCCAGGGAGATCTTAAAGGAAGTCCCGGAGACGTCGATTGGAACGCTTCTGATAGGAGAACCGACGGGATGCAGGCTGGGCGTGGCGCAGAAAGGCTGCCTGTGGCTGGAGATAGAAGCACACGGAAAGACGAGCCACGGGGCATACCCGCAGGAGGGCTGCAATGCCGTGGAACAGGCGATGGCGCTGACCGGTGAGATTGAAACATATGTGAGAAGCTTCACACACCCGGTTCTCGGCGCATCGACCGCGCAGGTAACGCAGATTTCCGGAGGCGTGGCGCCAAATATGACGCCGGACACCTGCCGGATTCTCATGGATATCCGTATGACACCGGGACTGACGAGCCAGATGGTAGTCGGTCAGGCGGAGGCGTTTGCGGCGGCGCGTTCCGTTACATCAGAAGAAAAATTCCGCGTCAGCTGCCGGATTGTCAATGACCGGCGGGCGATCGAGATTGGAGAATCCCATCCGCTTGTGAAACAGCTCTCGAAGGGACTGGAGAAAAAAGGGCTTCCGGTGGAGACGACTGGGATTAATTTCTTTACAGATGCTTCGATCCTGGTGGAACACAAGCTGGATGCAGCCGTTCTCTTATTTGGTCCGGGCGAGGCAGGCATGGCGCATAAGCCAAATGAGCGGGTCGAGATAGAAAAATATCAGAAATCCATTCAGGTTCTCATGGATCTGATCGCATCGGAGGTGGATGAGTGAGGGCAACCATCAAGGATATTGCCGCTGCGACTGGTTTTTCCGTGACGACAATCTCACTGGTTCTCAATGGAAAAGGATATAAGATCTCGGATGAGACAAAGAATCAGATCCTAGCGAAGGCGCGGGAACTGAATTATCGTCCGAACCAGCTCGCGGTCAGTCTGGTAAAGCGGCAGAGCAAGACCATAGGATTTATCGTCCCGGATATTTCCAATGTATATTTTGCCAATATGGCGCGTGCGATCGATGAGGCGTGCCGCGAAAATGGCTGGAGTGTGATTCTCTGCAACACGAATGATAATTATGACCGGGATCGCGAGTATATCGATCTTCTGGCGGATAAAGGCGCGGACGGCATTGTGTTTATTATGGCTAAAGATAATACGCGGGAGATGGCGGCGGAGGAGATCGATTATCTGGAATCGATCCACATACCCTATGTGGTAGTTGACCGGATCCCGGAGCTTCGGAACTGTCCGGCGGTCGGTACCGACCATGAGATCGGCGGTTATCTGGCGGCGCGCCATCTGTTAAGCCTTGGACACCGGCGGATTGCCTGCGTTGTGGGACCGCATGCGACCCAGATGGATTCGGAGGCGCGTTACCTTGGCGACTGCCGGGCGATGGAGGAGGCGGGAATTCCAGTGGATGAACGTCTCGTCTGTGCCGGCGAGTATACGCAGGAGGGTGGCGCGGCGGCGGTCGAAAAGCTCATTTCACAGGATTTTACGGCGATTTTCGCCTGCAACGACGCTTCGGCGTATGGCGTATGCAGAAAACTCAAGGAATATAGAAAGAAAGTACCGGAAGATGTTTCGGTTGTCGGATACGATGACGTTTTCTATGCAAGGATGCTGGAGGTGCCGCTGACAACGATACGCCAGCAGGTACGGGAGATGGGAAGAGAGGCGGTACGGCTGCTTCTGAAACAGATACGGGAACATAAAAGACCGGAGAGCAAGGTAATCTTTGCGCCGGAACTGGTGGTGCGGGAGAGCACGGCGAGAATACAGCCGTCTCAGTAACCGGAGAGAGAGGGGAGCAGAGTGAAGGTATTGAATTTTGGCTCACTGAATATTGATTATACGTATCAGGTGGATCATTTTGTAAGAGCGGGAGAGACGATGTCCTCCGAGTCGCTGCAGGTATTCAGCGGCGGCAAAGGGCTGAATCAGTCGATCGCGCTGAGCAAGGCGGGCGCAGACGTATGGCACGCCGGAGCTGTCGGAGCCGGGGATGGAGATTTCCTTATCGAGCAGATGAAGAAGGCGGGCGTCCACACGGAGCTGATCGAGCATCTCGACGGGCAGACAGGACACGCGATCATCCAGAAAGATCCGGCAGGGCAGAACTGTATTCTGCTGTATGGCGGTGCCAACCAGGGGATCACGAAGGAAATGGTGGATCGCGTCCTGACCCAGTTTGAGGCGGACGATTTCCTGATTTTACAGAATGAGATCAGCGAGATCGGCTATATCATGGAGAAAGCCCATGAAAAAGGCATGAAGATCGTTCTGAATCCGTCCCCGATGAATGCGAAGATCCTGTCCTATCCGCTGGAATATGTGGATTACTTCTTGTTAAATGAGGTGGAGGCGTCGGATATCTGCGGCATTGAGGCAACCAAAGATTCGCAGGCGCTGATGAACGGACTGGTAAAACGGTTCCCGGAGGCGAAGATTGTCCTGACACTCGGCGGCGATGGTTCCGTGTACCGCGATGGCGACACAGTCCTTCGTCAGGGAATCTATAAAGTGCCGGTTGTGGACACGACGGCGGCAGGCGATACATTTACCGGTTATTTTATCGGCGGCTTACAGCTCGGTGAAGACCCGAAGACGGCGCTGGAACATGCGGCAAAAGCGGCAGCGATCGCCGTTTCCCGCCCAGGAGCAGCTCCGTCGGTGCCGAACCGGGAAGAAGTAGAGGCGTTTGAGGGATAAAAAGCACCTGAAAACTTGTCTTTTAAAACAGAATATAGTAAAATACCATTTGGTGGCGTTTCCGAAATTCGGGCTGGTACCGGGATTTGCGGAGGCGCCTCTTTTTTGCGCCTGTCTGACTCTTGTCAGTGTGGGCCTGTAGAAATAAAAAAGGAGAAGGTAAGTAGAAATGGGAAGAGAACGTTTTTCCTCTCGGCTGGGATTTATCCTGATTTCCGCGGGCTGTGCGATCGGTCTGGGAAATGTGTGGAGATTCCCGTACATCGGGCAGTATGGCTGCGCGGCGTTTGTACTGATTTATGCGGCATTTCTGGTGCTTTTAGGTCTTCCGATCATCGTTATGGAATACTCGGTCGGCAGAGCGAGCCAGAAGAGTGCGGCGCTTTCATTTGATGTACTGGAGCCAAAGGGTACTAAGTGGCATTTTGAAAAATGGTTCGCGATGGCGGGCAACTATGTCCTGATGATGTTTTATACGACGGTAGCCGGATGGCTTCTGCTGTATGTGTTCAAGATGGCGAAAGGCGATTTCGTGGGTCTGGATGCGGACGGTGTAGCAGGGGAATTTGGCTCTGTACTGGCAAATCCGGGACTGATGACGGTATTTATGCTGCTCTGTGTCGTATTCTGTTTTTCCATCTGTGCGATGGGACTCCAGAACGGCGTTGAGAAGATCACAAAGATGATGATGGTCTGCCTGTTATTTCTGATGGTTGTGCTGGCAATCAATTCGGTGCGGATGGAAGGCGGACGTCCGGGACTTGAATTTTACCTAAAGCCGGATTTTGGCAAGATTCAGGAGGTTGGTGTTGGCAAGGTCGTATTTGCAGCGCTGGGACAGTCGTTCTTCACGTTGAGTATCGGTATCGGTGCGATGGCGATTTTTGGAAGTTATATCGATAAAGAGCGCAGCCTGACCGGCGAGGCAATCAATGTACTGGTCCTTGACACGCTGGTAGCGTTTATGGCAGGACTTATCATTTTCCCGGCATGTGCGGCTTACGGCATCGAGGCAGGACAGGGACCAAGCCTGATCTTCATCACGCTGCCGAATGTATTTAACCACATGGCAGGCGGACGTTTCTGGGGCACGCTGTTCTTTATCTTTATGACCTTTGCGGCGGCATCAACGGTCACAGCGGTATTCCAGAATATCGTATCCTTTGCAACGGATCTGACTGGCTGTTCGATCAAAAAGGCAGTCTGCGTCAATCTGGTGGTGATTGCGGTCCTGTCGCTTCCGTGCGTGCTGGGTTTCAATCTCTGGAGTGGTTTCATGCCGTTCGGAGAGGGCAGCAACGTGTTGGATCTCGAGGATTTCATCGTCAGCAACAACCTGCTTCCACTCGGAAGCCTCGTTTACCTGATGTTCTGTACCAGCCGGTATGGATGGGGATTTGAGAATTTCCTCAAGGAGGCAAATGAGGGAAAAGGCGTGAAGTTCCCGCGCCAGGTGCGGGTGTATGTGACGTATGTCATTCCGCTGATTGTGCTGTTTATTTTTGTGCAGGGGTACTGGAGTAAGTTTTTCCAGTAGACTGTGCAGCTCTTTAGGTAACGAGAAAAAAGGAAAGTCCGGCAGAGGCAAACCTCGCCGGACTTTCCTTTTTTCGCCAGGGCTATTGATATAGTATTTAAGAGAAAGTTTTACGGGATTTTTTCACAGTTTTGTTAATTCTGTATAAACAAAAGCTATATTATAACCATTTGTATTAATTTTTATACAGAGTGAAGGAGGCAGAAGATTCATTTTCCAATTGTGAATTTTTTTTTCCTGTGTTATACTAGACGCGGTAGATTCTAGCTCCTACGCCCGACAATATTTTCACAATTTCGGCAGAAAAGGCATCTGTCGGGAGGTGAATGGGTGGAGGATGAGGGAAAATTTAGTAAGAGAAAGAGGGTTTAATTGATGGGTTTGGCTACATTTATAGGCGGCATTCATCCATTTGAGGGAAAAGAACTGTCTGAGGATAAGCCGATCAAGTATCTCGAGCCGTTACAGGGCGAGGTTATGGTTTATCCGCTGTCCCAGCACATTGGCGCACCTGCGAAACCACTGGTAGCGAAGGGCGATCACGTGCTGAAAGGCCAGATCATTGCAGAGGCAGGCGGATTTATTTCCGCAAACGTACTCAGTTCTGTTTCCGGTACAGTAAAGGGAATCGAGTCCAAGCTGGTTGCCAATGGTGCAATGGTTCAGTCAATCCTGGTGGAGAATGACGGTGAAGAAGAGGCGATCGAGGGATTTGGTACAGACAGAGATGCATCGAAGCTGTCCAAAGAGGAGATTCGCCAGATCGTTAAGGATGCCGGTATCGTCGGCCTGGGCGGCGCTGGTTTCCCGACACATGTAAAACTTACTCCGAAAGATGAGAACGCAATTGATTACGTTATCGTCAACGGTGCAGAGTGCGAGCCGTACTTAACCAGTGACTATCGTACCATGATGGAGCGTCCGGAGCAGATTATCGGCGGCCTGAAGGTTATGCTTCAGCTGTTTGACAATGCGAAGGGTGTTATCGGTATCGAGAACAACAAGCCGGAGGCTATCAAGAAGCTGACGGAGATGGTAAAGGACGAGCCGAGAATCGAAGTATGTCCGCTGCTTACCAAGTACCCGCAGGGTGGTGAGCGTACACTTATCTATGCAGTGACAGGACGTGAGATCAATTCTTCCATGCTGCCGGCAGATGCAGGCTGTATCGTAGACAATATTGATACCGTTGCTTCTATTTATAATGCAGTATGCAAGACAACTCCGCTGATCCGCAAGATCATTACGGTAACCGGTGATGCCATTGCAGAGCCGCAGAACTTTGAGGTACGTCTTGGTACCAACTATCAGAGACTGGTAGAGGCAGCAGGCGGCTTTAAACAGGAACCGGAGAAGATGATTTCCGGTGGTCCTATGATGGGACAGGCTCTTTTCAGCCTTGACTTCCCGGTAGCGAAGACTTCATCTGCGCTGACCACCTTTACCAAGGATCAGGTAGCAGCGATGGAGCCGTCAGCATGTATCCGCTGCGGACGCTGTGTAGGCGTTTGTCCGGAGCACCTTGTACCTCCGCTGATGATGAAGGCATCTACGGCTCACGATCTTGAGAAATTCCAGAGCTTAAACGGTATGGAATGCGTTGAGTGCGGATGCTGTGCATATGCTTGTCCGGCAAGACGGCCGCTGACCCAGGCATTCAAAGAGATGCGTAAGGCAGTAGCAGCCAGCCGCAGAAAGTAGGAGGTGGGAAGAAATGGAAAAATTATTAAAAGTATCGTCATCACCTCACGTTCGTGACGGAGTTACGACACAGCGCCTGATGTTTGACGTTGTGATCGCCATGATTCCTGCCAGTGTTTATGGTGTATGGCAGTTCGGCATGAATGCACTTCTGGTTCTGATCGCTACCGTGATCGCCAGTGTGGCAGCCGAGTATCTTTATGAGAAATTAATGCACAAGCCGATTACGATTTCGGACGGCAGTGCAGTTGTTACCGGCATGATTCTTGCACTGAATATGCCGCCGGAAATCCCGGTTTGGATCCCGGTTCTTGGTGCATTCTTTGCAATCATCGTTGTAAAACAGCTTTACGGTGGTCTGGGACAGAACTTCATGAACCCGGCACTGGCAGCCAGATGTTTCCTTCTGACTTCCTTCGCTCTGTTTATGAATAACTTCTCATCCGCAAAGCTTGGATTTGACAGTCTGACAGGTGCAACTCCGCTGGCACAGTTAAGAGCCGGTGAGACAGTGGATCTGGCATCCCTGGTAATCGGACGTATCCCGGGAACTATCGGTGAGGTATCTGTAATTGCCCTGCTGATTGGTGCGATTTACATGGTAGTCCGCAAAGTTATCAGTCCGGTTATCCCGCTGATTTACATTGGAACCGTATTTGTATTTACATTCCTGTTTGGCGGATTCAACCTGACCTATTCTCTCAGTGAGATCTGTGCAGGTGGTCTTATCTTCGGTGCATTCTTTATGGCAACCGATTATGTAACGAGTCCTCTGACTCCGAAGGGACAGATCGTATACGGACTGATCCTCGGAATCGTAACCGGAATCTTCCGTCTCTGGGGTGCTTCTCCGGAGGGCGTTTCCTATGCGATCATCTTCAGCAACCTGCTGGTACCGCTGATTGAGCGCTATACGCTTCCGACAGCATTTGTAAAAGGAGGTCAGAAGAAATAATGAACCAGATTATCAAAAATACAATCATCCTTTTCGTTATTACTCTGGTAGCTGGTATCTGTCTGGGAACAGTACATGATATTACGCTGGATCCGATTGCACAGGCACAGGAGGCAGCAGCTACTAAAACTTATCAGGAAGTTTACCCGGATGCGGCAAGCTTTGATGAACCGCAGGAGCTGGCTGACGCAGTAACTGCTGCAGCGGACAGCATCTCTGAGTGGGGATTTGGAAAAGTTACCATCAATGATGCAAAAGAAGCGCTGGATGCAAGCGGCAACCAGATCGGTTACCTGATTACCTCTACCTCCGCAGAGAGCTACGGCGGCAACGTGCAGATCGCAGTTGGTATCACCAACGAGGGCGAGCTGACCGGTATCGGTTTCTTAAGCATCAGCGATACGCCAGGTCTTGGTATGAGAGCCAAAGAACCGGATTTCAAGGATCAGTTTATCGGCAAGAAAGCTGAGAACCTGGAAGTTACAAAGACAGGCGCGTCTGCAGATAATCAGATTGAAGCCATCAGTGGTGCAACGATCACTTCCAAGGCAGTCACCAACGCGACAGATGCAGCTATCTATTTCGTGGCTAACTGCCTGGCACAGTAGGAGGTGGAAAGATTATGAATAAATATGTAGAGCGCTTATATAACGGTATCTGGAAAGAAAACCCGATTTTCGTTCAGATGCTGGGTCTGTGTCCGACCCTGGCGGTAACCACTTCCGCCATCAACGGTGTCGGCATGGGACTTTCGACAACCGCCGTACTGATTGCGGCGAACTTTCTGATTGCATTGCTTCGTAAGATCATTCCGGACGGCGTGCGTCTGCCGGCAGAGATCGTAGTCGTAGCATCCTTCGTAACCATCGTAGATATGTTGATGGAAGGTTTCGTTCCAAGCTTATATGCTTCCCTGGGACTTTACATTCCGCTGATCGTAGTTAACTGTATCATCCTTGGCCGTGCCGAGGCATATGCTATGAAGAACGGCCCGATCCTGTCTGCATTTGACGGTATCGGTATGGGACTTGGATTTACAGTTGCTCTGGCACTCATCGGTTCCTTCCGTGAGCTTCTGGGTGCAGGTACTATCTTTGGTATCCAGATTATGCCGGCTTCCTATCAGCCGATCTCAATCTTCATCCTGGCGCCGGGTGCATTCTTCGTACTGGCTTGCCTGACTGCTCTTCAGAATCGTCTGAAGATGCCGTGTGCAACAAACGGTTCCGTAAAAGAGAAGAAGAAGGGTGGCTGCTGCAGCGGCGACTGCTTAAGCTGTGCTGGTCATGATGCAGAAGTTAAGAAGGAACAGGAGGAGAAGTGATGAAAGAATTACTTATTATTGCGATAAGCTCGGCGCTGGTCAGCAACGTCGTACTGAGCCAGTTCCTCGGTATTTGCTCCTTCGTTGGCGTATCCAAAAAAGTTGAAACAGCAGCTGGTATGGGTGGTGCGGTTATCTTCGTTATTACCATCGCATCCATCGTTGCAAACCTGATTTATCAGTTCGTTCTGGCACCGCTTGGTATCGATTACCTGAAAACCATCGTTTTCATTCTCGTTATCGCAGCACTGGTTCAGATCGTTGAGATGTTCTTAAAGAAGTGCATGGTTTCCCTGTATAACGCGCTGGGTGTATTCCTTCCGCTGATTACAACAAACTGTGCCGTTCTTGGTGTTGCCCTGACAAACGTCCAGAACGGATATGGATTTTTACAGAGCGTGGTAAATGGTGTTGGTACAGCCGTTGGTTATACCATCTCCATCGTGCTTCTGGCAGGTATCCGTGAGCACATCGAGGGAAATGATATCCCGTATAACTTCCAGGGATCTCCTATCGTACTTGTAACGGCTGGTCTGATGGCGATTGCATTTCTCGGATTTTCCGGATTACTGTAGAAGGAGGAGACGAAAATGGATATGAATTCAATCATTATCGCTGCTGTCGTGATCGCGGCAGTCGGCATCATCGTTGGTGTCGGTCTGGGTCTGTTCGGCGCGAAATTTAAAGTTGAAGTAGATGAAAAAGAGGCAGCTGTTCGTGAAGAGCTGCCAGGCAACAACTGCGGTGGCTGTGGTTACCCGGGCTGTGATGGTCTTGCAAAGGCCATCGCAGAGGGCAAAGCTCCGGTCAATGCCTGCCCGGTCGGCGGCGCTCCGGTTGGCGAGAAGATCGCTGCTATCATGGGTGTAGAGGCTGGTTCCTCTGAGAAGAAGGTAGCTTTCGTTAAATGTAAAGGTACCTGCGACAAGACAAAAGTACAGTACGAGTACCATGGTATCGAGGACTGTGCGAAGGCATCCGTTGTACCGGGTGGCGGTGCAAAGGCATGTTCTTACGGCTGTACCGGTTTCGGTACCTGTGTGAAGGCATGTAAATTCGATGCAATCCACGTGGTAGACGGCGTAGCGGTTGTAGACAAAGAGAAGTGTGTAGCGTGTGGTGCCTGCGTGGCAGCCTGCCCGAAACACCTGATCGACCTGGTACCGTACAAGGCAAAACATCTGGTACAGTGCAGCTCCCACGATCGTGGACCGGCTGTCAAGGCAGCCTGCCAGGTTGGCTGTATCGGCTGTACGCTGTGTACCAAGCAGTGTAAGTTTGACGCAATCCATATGGATAACAACGTAGCTGTTATCGATTATGAGAAGTGCGTAAACTGCGGAGCTTGTGCAGCGAAGTGCCCGGTTAAGGTTATTCAGTAAATAACGTAAAAGAATACGGAAATAAAAAGTCCGGTTGAACCGTTTGAAAAGATGGTTCAGCCGGATTTTTTTGGTTAAAAGATAAGGTGCTTTTCTAAAGCATCCGATGAAGGTGTTCTCTGAAATTTTTGATGTTGTGCTATACGAAATTTAAAGGATTGCTTTTGCTAATGCAGTATGTATCACATTTAATAATGCCTGCGAGGTATACTGGCTGCCACTTTCAAAGGAGAGATTTTCAAGCGATTGCGTGCTCACGATCTGCTCCGAGAGATGCGAAGCGGAAGAGGAGAGCAGTGGGTACATAGTTTCGATGGAATCGCTTAAAGGACGGCAGGTAACAGAGGTGATCTGGGTGGAATCAACCGTGACTTCGACGTTGACTGCCTGGCTGCCGAGTGGCAGGGTAGAACTGTACATACCAGGCAGATAGGAAATGCCGGCCGCAGCGGGAGCGGAGGCGCTCTGCGTCTTCCTGCCCGGTCGGAACATGATGAGAAGAAGCGCGATGAGAAGAAGCCCCAGTCCGATAAAGATAGCAGTATAAATAATCTCTTTCATGCGGAGTACGACAATTTTTGTTTTTGAGCTCATAAAAAATCCCCGGAATTCGTTTAATACAGTGTATGAGCGAATTTCGGGGAAAATGTTTTTAAATTATATGGAAGGGGTATTAAACATTAAAACGGAACAGCACAACATCGCCGTCCTTCACCACGTAGTCCTTGCCCTCCATGCGTACCAACCCTTTTTCTCTGGCTGCATTGTAGGAACCGCAGTCTAAGAGATCCTGATAGTTGACTACCTCGGCTTTGATGAAACCGCGCTCAAAATCAGAGTGGATCTTTCCAGCTGCCTGCGGAGCTTTGGTGCCGACCTTGATGGTCCATGCGCGTGTCTCGGTTTCTCCGGCAGTCAGATAACTGATGAGACCAAGCAGACGGTAGCTGGCTGCGATCAGTTTTTCAAGACCGGATTCGGTCAGACCGAGATCTTCGAGGAACATCTTTTTCTCGTCCTCGTCCAGTTCTGCGATTTCCTGTTCAATCTGTGCACAGATAACAAATACCTCGCTGTCGTTCTCAGCTGCAAATTCGCGAACCTGTTTTACATATTCATTGGAAGCACCGTCATCTGCCAGATCATCCTCAGATACGTTGGCAGCGAAGATAACCGGTTTCCAGGTTAAGAGATCCAGCGTATTGATGAACGTGAGTTCATCCTCGTCCTCCGGCTCAAAGCTTTTAGCCAGATTGCCGTTTTCAAGGTGCGCATACAGTTTTTTCAGAGTTTCCAGCTCTTTTGCAAGGGATTTATTTCCCATGGCGCTCTTGGTTGTCTTGGCAATACGGCGTTCCAGAACTTCCATATCGGAGAAGATGAGCTCCAGGTTGATGGTTTCGATATCGCGGAGCGGATTGACGCTGCCGTCTACATGGATAACATTTGGATCCTCAAAGCAACGGACAACGTGTACGATCGCGTCTACCTCACGGATATTGGCAAGGAACTGGTTTCCAAGACCCTCGCCCTTGGAAGCGCCCTTTACCAGACCAGCGATATCAACGAACTCGATCACAGCCGGAGTGATTTTGGCAGAATTATAAAGAGCTGCTAACTGACCCAGACGC
>ENA-UOJD01002003-UOJD01002003.1-human-gut-metagenome-genome-assembly--contig:-P48-NODE-2003-length-18122-cov-5.730282_pt1 | contig 18122 bp, 14 predicted proteins | sample MGYA00242342_ERZ723889 | MGnify/ENA metagenome assembly ERZ723889
TCTTACCTGCATCCTTGGTTGCCTGACGCTGTGCGTCGTTGAAGTAAGCCGGAACAGTAATAACTGCCTCGTTTACCTTCTCGCCCAAGTAGCTCTCTGCATCTGCTTTCAGCTTCTGCAGAATCATCGCGGAAATCTCCTGCGGCGTATATTTTTTGTCATCAATGGTTACTTTGTAGTCGCTGCCCATGTGTCTCTTGATAGAAGAAATGGTCTTCTCTGCGTTGGTAACTGCCTGACGCTTTGCCGGCTCGCCGACCAGTCTCTCGCCTGTCTTTGTAAATGCCACAACGGACGGTGTGGTACGGATACCTTCTGTATTTGCGATAACAACCGGTTTACCACCTTCCATAACGGCTACACAACTGTTTGTTGTACCTAAGTCAATACCGATAATCTTGCTCATAGTTATTTCCTCCTGAAATTATCTTTTTCTGGCAGTTCTCTTTCTCCTCATGGGAGCTAAATTCTGCCGCCTGTCTGTCTATATTATATCAAATCAACCACCAGCACCGAATTCTGGGTGCCAACTGTTTACGTGTTACCTATTTTAATTTGCCACTTTTACCATGCTGTGGCGAACCACGCTGTCGCGGTATACATAGCCTTTCTGGAACTCCTCGGCTACCACATTCTCACCCAGGTTTTCATCCTCAATATGCATCACTGCATTGTGGAAGTTCGGATCAAATGGCTGACCAACCGCTTCGATTGGCTTTACACCTGCATCACCCAGTGTTTTTACGAGCTGCTTGTAAACCTTATCCATGCCCTCGGCGAAAGCACTTTTTTCTTCGCCCTCCGGGATGGTCGCCAGACCACGCTCGAAATTGTCCACCACCGGGAGAATCTTCTCGATGATGTCCTTTGCGCCAATCTCATACATCGCTGATTTTTCTTTCTCCGTTCGTTTCCGGAAATTGTCAAATTCAGCCATCGTGCGCTTCAGGCGATCCGTCAGCTCCTCGATCTGCTCATCTTTCTTATCCTTCTTCTTAGAGAAAAATCCTTTTTTCTCTTTTTCTCCCTCCGGCGCTTGTGCGTCTTCCGAAGAAGCTTCCTTTTCCTTCACTGCCTCAGCTTCTGCCTGGGTTTCTGTTTCTTTTACCTGCTCCTCATTTGCCGCCTCGGCTGCTTTGGAATCTATCTCTGTCTTTGCCATGTCTCTCACCTCTTTATTTTGCACATCCGTGCTACTCGGTATCTTTATGATTGAATGTCTGATCGAGCTGGCTCTTTAATGAGCGCAGGGTCGATACAACTTTGTCATAATCCATTCGTTTCGGTCCAACGATTCCTATCGTTCCCCGAAGTCCGTCCCCCAATTCATAATTGGCGGTAACGATACTGCAGTCCTTCATCGACTGCACCTGTGTCTCACTTCCGATGTAGACCTGAATCTCATTTTTCTTATCGCTGTTCGCATCGTCCTCGGTAAGAATCTCTCTCCAGAGGTCTTTCTGCTCCAGTGTCCCGATGAGCTGGCTGGCTTTCGCGCCATCGCTCAGTTCTGGATATTTGAAAATGTTCGTCGTACCTTCGGTGTAAATCTGTAAATCTTCCTCGCCGGAACGAATCGCCTCGGCCACCTCGCTTAGTACCACATCCACGATGTGGCTGCGCTCGCCTGCCTGCCCTTTCATCCGGGTAATGACATCCAGATTAATCTGCTCCATCGTCAATCCGTTGAGACCGCTATTTAAAAGGATGTTCAAATTCAGGATGTCCTCATCGGTAAGTTCCGCATCAAGTGTCACAATCGAGTTCTTGATAATGTTGCCTTCTAAAACAGTGACAATCAGGAGTTTCCCGGCTTCCACTCTGGAAAGCTGTATAAACTTGATCTTCGTCTGGTGATACTGCGGTCCGCTGATCAGCGTCGCATAATTCGTATTGCTCGCCAAAAGCTTTGCCATCTGCTTTAACAGAAGCTCCACCCGATCCACTCTCTGGATGACCATATCACGCACCTGCGTAACCTCCGTCTCTTTCTCATGAATCAACTGATCCACATAGAAACGATATCCTTTATCTGAAGGAATCCGGCCTGCCGATGTGTGCGGCTGAATGATATATCCCAGTTCTTCCAGATCCGACATCTCATTTCGAATCGTCGCCGAACTGAGTTTCAAATCGGAATACTTGGAGATCGTTCTGGAACCAACCGGCTCTCCGGTCTCCAGATAGTTCTGGATAATCGCTTTCAAAATCTTTTCTTTTCTCTCATCCAGTTCCATCCAATCTCTCCTTCCGTGCATCCGCTTCCGCCGGTCTCTTAAACCCGCTCTGGAAGTTTTCTGTTAGCACTCAATCTATCAGAGTGCTAATATCTACAGTTCATACTATATTACTTACGCAAGTATTTGTCAATGATTTTTTTCGGTTTTTAAAAAATTTTTTTTCTTCTTTTTTCGAATAAAATTTTCCATTCTGCATACCCTGTTTTTAGGCACGCTGATTTTCACACTTTCTATAGGTAGAAACTCCCTTACCCGCTTTCCTGTTTGCGTTCGAACAAGCTTTCGACTTGTCGAATCTCCGACCGCTCCCAGAGCCCTATTTCCGGCTCCCCGGCTTGACATTTAACATTTTTGTAATATAATAGTAACAAATTATAACATTTGTAAACACATTGCAATATTTGTGAGATACACAATCGTTGCGATGAGACAAATGAATCTAAATTGAAATGAGAGGTTTTTATTTGATGAATATGATGAACACCATGCGGCGCGGACTTGCCACAACGGCAATGAGCCTGGTCTGTCTCATGGCAGGTACCATGAATACACTGGCAGCCACAGATGCCGGAACCGAGCTTGTCTCCCAAATAGATGCGGCAGCCGGTGAAGAAACAAACGGCACTTCCACCGAAGCAGCCCAGACACCATCTGGTCCGGCTTCCGATCCGGAGCTGATTAGAAAGCAGACAAACGCTGCTGCGGAAGAAGCGGCTGACACGAACGCTTCCGAGGCAGAAGTCGCTGCATTTTCAAATGAGTCTGCACAGGTGGAGGCAGAGAACGCTGACGAAGCTGCAATGACTGAAAATACTGACACAAATGCTGCTGCCGAGGCACAGGAAGCAGCGGCACCTGCTGAAATCTACGCCGGACGTTTTACGACAACTGCTTACTGCAGCTGCCGCAGATGCTGCCGTGGTGGAAAGAACCGCACTAAATCCGGCACCATTCCGCAGGCAGGACATACCATTTCCGCCGACTTGCGCGTATTCCCGCTCGGAACCAAACTCCGCATCAACGGCGTTGTCTATACCGTCGAAGACAGCGGCAGCGGCATCCGCGGAAACAAACTGGACATTTTCTTCAATTCCCACAGTCAGGCACTGCAGTATGGAAAGAGAAGCGCCGATGTCTATATTGTCCGATAATTACATTGATTTTAAGCAAAAAAGGGTCTTGCAGATAGAAAATCTTTCACCTGCAAGACCCTTTTTATAATCCTTATTTTCCTTAATCCGTCAGCGCCTTATGATATTTCGTTTTCCGGTAAATTTTCCAAATAATGATACCCGGAATGCTCACGGTACATACGACGGTACTCACGCCTCCGATCACTCCATATATTCCAAATAAGATGGCTGCGATGATGTTCATACTTAATTCCTCCTGACTCATTCATTTTTCAATGCAAGCTCACTATGCTTTGTTCCCCATTTTATTCTTTTTATCCAAAATGAAAAGAGTTTCGGCGCATCCTTAGCAGGACTTTAATCATCCTTTCGCTTTCTTACGTTATTCATAATAATTTCGAAATATAAGTTAAAAGCGTGAAAATATTGATTTTAAAGGGTTTTTTCAATTTTTTAAAACTTTTTCAATTTTTTTCAAAAAAACGCTTGCATTTTTTTTGAAGGCGTGATAGTATATAGGAGTCGCTGATGAGCACCGCTTCAAAAGCGAAGAAAATCATATCGAGGCGTGGCTCAGTTTGGTAGAGCGCTGCGTTCGGGACGCAGAGGTCGCGTGTTCGAATCACGTCGCCTCGATTCTATTATAAAACATACGGCCTGTTGGTCAAGCGGTCAAGACGACGCCCTCTCACGGCGTAAACCCGGGTTCGATTCCCGGACAGGTCACTGGAAAGAGATTCGAGATTCGAGTCTCTTTTTTATTTTCTTCATTCTTGACCTTTCACCAAATCATGTAAACTATAACTGAATTTTGCCGATGCTCCGCATTCCAGATCGGCAAAATACACTTTTCTACAGTATCGAACAGGATTTTCAGTCCAGAAAATTCCTGCCTGCAAATAGTAACTCTCCTTTTTTCTTCTTCATATACTGCAATATAGCCAATATGAAAAGGGGTATCTTTTTATGGAAACATACAACTACGATGCAGCAGCAGTGCCTGAGGGGGATGCTGACACGACTCCGGCGGCGGCACCGGAGACGGATGCGGCAGCAGCTGGAACCAGTGATACGGCACAGTCTGGATTTAGTTCTCAGCCTCCTGTTATCTTAACATATCCGGACAGCTCATCCAATGATCTTCAGGTATCTCCGGGCTTCGGACCATACGGGGATGTGATGCCCAGCCTGCCGTCCAATAATCATGGCAGCCCGAACACCGGTGGCTGCATAAACTGCGGCGGTTCCAACTGGAAGCCATCTCCAAATGGCGCGCTCTGGACCTGGGGCATTCTCTCGCCGTTCTTTTCCACCTCATCGGAGATCGCGCACCTGCGTTTCTACAATGCCGCCTCCATCCGCGAACCGATCGATATATACCTGAACGGACGTCTGGTCGTATCCGATCTGGATTACATGAATTATACGCGCTACATGCACATCATCCCCGGCATCTACCAGCTGACCGTCTACCGCCGGACCAATCCGGGCTTCGCCATCGTCAACACGAATATCCGGGTTCGCAGCGGTTACAGCTACACACTGGCGGTTCTGGGTACTTTTAATGATTTTTCGGTGCAGATGCTCAACGCCTGATCGCTTTTATTTGAGAAAAGCTTCTTCACGCGAGTGCAAATCCCGCGGAGCGTTTTTTTCATAGGACGTAATTTCCTATAAAAAAAGAGACCGCCACGTTCACGCGTGCGGTCTCTCTTCCGTGTCCTCTGCAATTATAAATTTATGATGAGAATATAACTGTCCGAATCTTAAACAGCCATCTATTTTTCCGGCTCATCTGCCCGGTTTGCTTTCTCGATCTTTGCCAGATGCGCGGCTGCAAATTCTTTGATTGCCTCAAAACTCTGCGGGCTGATCACATGTTCAATGCGGCAGGCATCTTCCACTGCCACCTCTCTTGGCACATCCAACGCTACCAAAAGCTTTGTCAGTAATGTATGACGCTCATAAATCATCTCCGCGATCTTCCGTCCCGACGGCTCCAGAGTGATATATCCCTCATGATCCATCGAAATATAACCGTTTTCACGAAGATTCTTCATCGCAACGCTGACGCTTGGTTTTGAATACCCCAGCTCATTGACTACATCGATCGAACGGATCATCGGCTTGCGATAGCTTAACATAAGAATCGTTTCCAGATAATCCTCTGCTGACTGCTGTATTTTCAAAGTGATTCCCTCCAAACTTCTAACACATAACCGGCCTGGCTTCGTGCCTTCCCGTCTCCCGCAGAATAGTCTTCCCAAACTGCCGACCAGTTACCATAATACTATATACTAGAATACCATATTTGGAAGAATATTTCAAACCATATCGAAATCAATCTATCGTTTCCAGAAACCGACGGAGTTACTGTTCACGCATACGTGCCCAGTAACGGAATTTGCCGTGGCTTCGCATTTAAATACGTCAGCAAGCTGCACAGTGTTCCTGCAAAATTTCTTCCAACGCGGTTTTGCTGCTGGTGTGGCAGCGGACAACTTCTGTCCGGCTTCCCTTTGCACCATCAACCGCCGTCCGAATCATTTTATGGGAAACGGTGCTTGTAAAGAGTACAAGCAGATCCGGCGCTCCGATCTGTTTGCCGAAATCCGCCGTCATCTGTGTAAATACCTTTGCCTTACAGTTAAATGATTTGCAGATTTTCACGTACTGGCTGACCATGCGGTCATGACCACCTACAATTACAACACTCATATTTTATCCTCCGAAAGTTAGTTCTGTCTAACTGCTGATGAAGTTAGTATACACTAACTTGTCTTGTTTGTCCAGAGGAAAATTGAAATTCATAGAAATAAACGTACCGTGCAAGACTATTTTTCACCAACCAACCTTATCTCACACGGTACGCATTTTCCCATTATCCATTTTTATCCAATACTAATTTTTATCGTATTTTACGCTTTTAACACCTCCTCTGTTACTCCCGTTTTTCCTATTCCAGCTTTATACACCTCCAATCCTGATATCGCTATATCAAACATCCAATCCGTTTCGCACAGAAATCCCATTTTCTGATACACATCCCAACGGCTCATCGACGCATGTTCTTCTAATTGATAGTTTCTTCCCAGCTGCCGGTATGCATGAAGCCCCAGTCTATGATATGGCAGAAATTCCAATTCCTGACAATTTTTAAGTTCCTGGCATAACTGCGCCGTTTTCCGAATATTTTCCACATCATCATTGACTCCTTCTACCAGCGGCACACGGACATGAATCGAATGCGGCGCGCAGATCGCATCGGCTTTGCGGATATTTTCCAGAATACAGGCATTGTCCTGCCCCGTCCATTTTTTATGCTTTTCCGGATCCATCGTTTTCACATCCACATAAAACATCTGCAGATGCGGCACGATCCGTTTCACATTTTCAAACGAAGTAAACATATCTAACTCTGCCGCCGCATTGATGCAGGCGTCATCACAAGCCTCCAGCAGTGCTTCCGCAAAATCTGTCTGACAGAACAGATCACCTCCTGAAAGTGTCACTCCACCACCAGAATAGAAGAAAAACATCTCATCCTTCTGGATCTCGCGCATTACTTCTTTTACGGTCATCTCCTTGCCATAGATCTGCTGTGCCCGGTAATTGCAGGCATCCACACACTGAAAGCACTGTTTACAGCGGCTGTGATCCCTCACGATCTCTCCCGTTTTTTCGCTCCGGCGAAGTGCCTGTTCCGGACAGACCTGGATGCAGGCGCCGCATCCGGTGCAGCGCTCTTTCATATAGTAGACTTCCCGCTGCCCCGACTGCGACTCCGGTGTCGAACACCAGGCGCAGCGCAGGGGACAGCCCTTAAAAAATACAACCGTCCGCATTCCCTTCCCATCGGAGAGGGATAACCGCTCAATCCGAAGAATATTTGCTTTTAATTCCATACACTGTTCCTCCTGTCAAGTACACCTTGCCTGCTGCCCGCCACCGCGCATGATGCACATCCCCGATAGCTGATTTGCCGCATTTTTTATGAAACACGGCAGATTTCACTCTTTTTCCTAGCAGATATTGGAATGTGAAGTTCTGGAAATGATATCGTCCTGTACTTCTTTTCCAAGCTCTGTAAAATATGCTGTATAACCAGCTACACGTACCAGCAGTCCGTTGTAATCCTCCGGATGCTTCTGTGCTTCTTTTAAGGTCTCCGTATCGATGACATTGAACTGTGTGTGGAATACGCCCAGGGAGCAGAGACTCCGCAGGTAGTTCATCAGTTCTTTTGTCGAGTTCGGGCTGTCGCGGAATACCGTATCCATCTTTACATTCAGCAGGGTTCCCTGATTGAAACGGCCATGCGGAATGTGGGAAATGGATTTCAATACAGCGCCCATTCCCTCGGTATCGGTTCCCTGGTTCGGAGATACGCCGTCTGCTAACGGTTTCCAAGCCAGGCGTCCGGACGGAAGTGCACCGACCTCCAGACCAAACGGAGTATTTCCAGATACCGGAAGAATACCTGGCGTCATCTTGCCGAATTTGCTGTGGAACGACTCGATATAGTCCGCGATAAAACAGAACATATCACCGGTCAGCTCGTTTACTTCGTCGTCATCATTGCCGTACTTCGGAGCTTCATCACACATCTTCTTGACATCCTCATAACCCACAAAGTTTGCATCCAGTGCATCCAGAAGACGCTGCATCGTTACTTTTTTCTCATCAAATACAAGTTTCTTTACTGCAATCAGGCTGTTGATCAGGTCTGCTACGCCGATCGCATCAATACCATTTCCAAGGTTATATTTCGCACCGCCCCATGCGTAATCTTTCGCATTCTCTACGCACTCATAGAAGGAAAGGGAAAGTGCCGGAACGACCCTCTGGAAGCCAATGTCATCGCATACATGGCTGGAAGCCACGGTTCCGCGAAGTTCATAGCGGATCTGCTCTTTGACTGCCTCTTCAAACTCTTCGTAGGTATTAAAGGCAGTCGGATCGCCGGTCGCCTCAGATGCCTGAATGCCATATTTACGGCTCTTACCGTTTAACAGGGCAAATTCAACCGCAGAACCTAAGTTGAAGTCTGCATATGCGGTGTAGCATCTCTGTTTTCCTTCCAGGTTCGTCTCTACACAGCCGCATGGATTCCAGTTATATGCTTCTTTTAACGGGATTCCCTTGTTCAGGAGCATCTCGATACCAACTTCATCGTTGTGGAATGCCGGGAAACCGGTTCCAAGCTTGATAACCTCTGCAATCTTCTTTAAGAAGCTGCTCGGATTCTTCGCCATATTGTAGCGGACAGACAGGGACGGCTGATATAACTGTACTTCTGCGGTTGCCTGCAAAATCAGGTACGACACGTCATTGACTGCGTCCATGCCGCGCTCATCCACACCGCCGCAGCATACGTTCTGGAACATTGGGTAACCGGCGGAAAAATGTGCGGTTACCTGATCCTGGAACAGGCACTGCTCAGAGAATTTAACCCATAAGCAGTCTAAAAGTTCCTGCGCCTCTTCCTCTGTCAAACGGCCAGCCTCGATATCTGCCTTATAAAATGGGTAAAGATACTGATCCATACGTCCCGGGTTGTAGCTTGCTGCATTCTGCTCCATGAAAATACAGGTCTGGTAAATATACATCGACTGAATCGCCTCGCGGAAGGTACGCGCCGGTTTTTCCGGAACCTGATCGCAGGTCTTGGCAATCTGTAACAGTTCTTTTCTGCGCTTCTCATCCGGCTCTGCCTCTGCCAGCTTTCTCGCCTCTGCCGCATAGCGGTGTCCCAATGCGGAGATACCGTCAGCTGCCAGCTCCATCGCTTTCAGGTATTCAATCTTCTCATAGTCACCCGGACGGGTAATATCAAGTGTATCAAGCACTTTATGGATATGCGCCTTGATTCCCTCCATGCCTTCTTTAATGACTCTGGAATAACCCGCAGTCGTCTCGCCCCAGCCACGAACCGATTTACGGTTGATGTAAAGAGCGCCGCAGTCACGTAAGGTTGCCGCAAAATCTGGGCATTGTACCAGCCACTGCTCATACGTGGAACGTCCCTTCCAGTACGGGCGGATGATCTCCTCAAATGCCTTCCGATCCTCTGGGCGCAGATAGAATGGGTCATATGGACGGGTACTGATGGTATCCAGCTCCTCATCCAGAACCGACCAGCAGGTATCGACACTTAAAATACCGCCGCGCTGCTTGCTTCCGGCATTGCCGACAATCAGCTCATCCCCCCAGATTTTTACAGTTTTCTCCAGGCACTGTTTCTTAAATGCATATGCTTTCCGGATGCACAGCGGCTGTCCCTCTGATTCCTGGAAGCCCTTTGTCAGGATAATTGCATTTTCCAGATCCATCTCTGGCTTGGTCTTTAATACTCTCTGTTTTAATCGGTCAATCCGATCCATGTATGGTTTTCTTTCGATTGCTGCCATCTGATTTCCTCCTATTTTTTACCCACATTCCCATTCTGTGGGATTTATTTTTTAGCACCTGCTATAAATCTCTTTTCGTTTAAAAGTATAGCAATTCTTATGTGGAAATGGTACAATATCAATAACTAAAAATACCAAAATCTTAACATATTGAATTTTTATAGAAAGAAGGGATCCTTTGAAATCTACTTCCCAGTTACAGGAAATCAACCACTATCAAGATCAAGATTTTCCGGTCAATGTCTACTATTCTGATATTCATTCCATGCAGCCGCCGGGACGCTGGCTGCGCGACTTCCACTGGCATGATGAGCTGCAGTTTACCCTCGTACTAAGCGGAACATTGACAATGCAGGTAGATAATCTTTCTCTGCCCGGACAGGCTGGAGATCTGATTTTCGTCAACACCTCCCTGATTCATGCCGTCACACAGATGTCGGAAGACGGCTCCTATGCGAGCCTCAATTTTCCTTACCGCCTTCTTGCCTTTTTTCCTGGAAGCCGCATGGATCAGAACTACGTCCTGCCCTATACCGCCGGCGGGAAATTCTCCGCTTTCTCTATTCACCCGGAATCCGAATGGCAAAAAGAGTTGATCGGACTGCACAAAAAAATAACCGATTTATTTCTTTCCAATCAGGTTAAAGGCAATGAATATTCTATCTGCATTAAGATTGCCTCGATGTGGAATCTGCTGATTTCCAATTTTCACAGCAGTGGGAATTCTACCTCTATTAACCTCCTGCGCCAGCAGCGCCTGCAATCCATTCTCCTGTTCATCTATGCACATTACGCAGATGATTTACAGCTCTCAGACCTGGCTGCATCAGCCAATATCAGCGTCGGAGAATGCTGCCGGATTTTTCAAAATATTCTTCACACAACCCCCTATGGATATTTAACTAATTACCGCATCCAGACCAGTGTTTCCCTCCTTCACCGCGATCTTCCCATCTCACAGATTGCCGGACTGGTCGGATACAACCAAGTCAGCAATTACATCGCCACATTCAAACGGATCATTGGCTGCACACCGGCACAGTACCGGAAACAACAGAAAAATGAATCTGAACATACGCAGTAATGCCTGCTTCTGAATTCTTCCAAATTCCACATAGACGCAAAAAAGCACTCTTTCACTCAGTCTTTAATCTCTGAATGAAAGAATGCTTTTTATTATCTTCTCATTTTCAATTCTTTACTGCCCAATCTCTGCCGCCGGACCCACTGCCGGTTCCTGCGCCGGACCGTGTCCTGGTCCGATGTCGCTGCCCGGTCCTGCCGGCACGATCGTCGTGCTAGATTCTGCCGGATCTTCAACTGTCTCGGCAGTTGTTTCCGGCACCACCGCCGGGGCTGAATACCGTTTTCCTGCCGTACCCGTCTTGTAGATCCGCTGCATCCGCTCTTTGATGGATTCGCTCTTGATCTGCTCAATCTTGGCGCTGGCGTCTTCTTTTAACTCCTTACTGCTGCGACCGGAATCGCCGCTCTTTGCAGACTCCAGAAGCTTCGCCGCCTCATCCGAGAGCAAATGATCCCTTCTGAAATTCGCCGCGGTATATCCGCTGGTTGTGATTTCAAATGCATCCGGATGACCTGCCAGATAGGTTCCTTCTCCGCGTCCATTGTCCGTCTCCGGGCTATCAAAGGACGCCGCCGGAAGCCCCTCTACCATCTTTTCCATCGCATTTTTCCAGATCTTCGCCGGATACGTGCCGCCGTACAGGCTGGAAAGTGTCTTCTGCTGGTCGTAGCCAACCCAGACCGTCATCGTATAATATGGCGTCATGCCGCAGAACCAGCCGTCACGGCTGCCGTTGGTCGTACCGGTCTTTCCGGCCGCCTCTATATTGCCGCTCCAACCCATCGACGCCGCCGTACCTTTTGTGACAACTCCCTTTAAAATATCGGTCATCAGCACGGCGCTGCTCTCCTGGTAAACCTGAACCGATTCATAATCTTCAAAAATATCTTCGCCCTGGTTATTGATCATCTTGATAATACAGGTCGGTTCGCGGTACTGTCCACGGTCTGACAGCGCCGCATAAGCGCCCGCCATCTCCTCGGTCGTCATACCGGTGGTAAAGCCGCCCAGGGAGGTCGCCGGATAATAGTCCGCCGCCTGCACGCTCGCGAAGCGCATCTGGGTTAAATATGCCATGCCGACATCCGGTGTGATATCATCATAGATATACCATGCAACACCATTTTTACTTCGCTCGACCGCATTTCGAAGCTCCAGCCTCTCGCCGGAAAGGGACTTCACATCCACGCCCTTCTGCTTCGCCGCGTCAATATCGATATTCGGAATCCTTGTTTCCGATGTGTAACCATTTTCCAGTGCCGGTGTATACACGATCAACGGTTTGATAGAACTTCCCGGCTGTCTCGGGCTCTGGAACGCACGGTTTAATGTGTAGGTATCCGTCTCCTGACTACGTCCACCCACAATCGCCACGACGCGGTTCGTCTTGTTGTCAATAACGGTGGACGCGCCTTGCAGCTTGTAAACGCCGTTTTCGGATGTATTGCCATCAAAGGACAGAACTCCATCTAATGCATCCTGCAGGATCGTCTGCTTGTCCGGATCCAACGAGGTATAAAGGTTATAGCCGCCCGTATAGAGCGCATCGCGCTCCTGGTTGTACACCTCGTTGTAATTGGCATTGTACTCTTTGTAAGCCTCGTCGCTGCGGAATCCATACTGGAATTCAAAGCCGTCACGGCGCATCAGATAGCGAATCGCACAGTCGATCGCATACGTCGTCTCATAGTTGTGCAGCGGCACTCTCTGGCGGTTGACCGTGATCTCCTCCGCCTTTGCCTCTTTGCACGCTTTCTCCGTAATAAATCCCATACTCAGCATATCTTCCAGAATCTTATCGCGGCGTGTCAGCGCATTTTCCGGATGACGGTACGGGTTGTAATACGTCGGCGAGTTCGGAATCGCACACAAATATGCCGTCTGGCTCAAGGACAGTTCATCCGCATCCTTGCCAAAATAACCTCTTGCAGCCGCCTGAAGCCCGTAGTACGTGTTCGCGAAGCTGATATCATTGATATAGAACTCCATAATCTGCTCTTTGGTGTATTTCTTCGTCAGATCTAAGGAAATCAGCATCTCCTTGATCTTCCGCTCCATCGACACCTCGCGGGTCAGAAAACGGTTTCTCGCTAACTGCTGGGTGATCGTACTCGCGCCGTGCTTTTCTGCTCCCTCAGTCAAAAAGTAATTGACTGCGACACGGAAAATACCTTTTATATCAATGCCTGGATTTTCCCAGAACGTCCGATCCTCGATCGCCACAAATGCGTTGACTGCATTCTGCGGTATCTGGTCATACGTCAAATAACTAGAATCCTCGTCTCCCGTCAGCTTCGCCAGCACATTACCGTTGGAATCATAAATATAACTTGCCTCCTGCAAACGGAATGTATCCAGCGTACTGTTTTCCACCACTCCCTCTATCTGGCTTTTATAGTCCTCATAGAGCGGAATCAGCTTATATGCGCCAAATCCGGCACCGCCAATCACCAGCAGTACCAGACACACCAGAAGCGTCTTGAACATGGTTCCAAAAATCCTTGCCATCGCATGGAACACGATCTGCCCACCGCTCCGGCTGTTATTTTTGCCCGCTTTCTTTTGCTTGCCGACATCGATTTTCCCGCCTTTCTTTGCGGTGCCCCGCCTGCCCGAAGATCGTGCGGATGAAGCTGCCGGCTTCTTTCGAACGCCGGAGGCGTCCTCTCTCGTCTGTTTCTCCCTCATCTCTTCCCTCATCTTCCTATGTATCTATGGTTGCTTCCATTCTATTTTCATGCGGCACCTTAGACTTCAAAAATGCCTGTCTGCGGACAGCAACTTTTTATACTTTTCTGACAAAATCAGCTTGGACTCTATTTTATTATAAGTTTTTTTGTCCAAAAGAACAAGCCTGTTTTCGAAATCTGCTCAATCTCCTGCCGCGTGTTACTGTTCGCGCATATGTGCCCGGTAACGGAATTTGCCGTGGCTTCGCATTTAAATACGGCAAATTCCTGCTGCCACCACGTTTTCTTACGGCGCTTTCGGTTCCAAAAGTGCCTACCCGTAAACAGTAACGGGATTTTGCCAATGCATTCAGCTTCAAAAACACTTGTCTGTAAACTGCATTTTCGCTATATCAACGCCGTTTCCGAAAAAGAAATGCTAGAAGTTCATGCACTAACAGCGGCGTGGCGGATAACAGGAGAAGCGCCAGCCACTCTGCCGGGTTCAGCCGCACCGTGTGAAGGAGTTTCATCAAAAAAGGAATCTCCGTCACCGCAACCTGCATCAGAATCCCCACAAGGACTGCCGCAAGCATCAGCGGATTTTTCCCAAGACTGCGTGAAAATGCCGAGCCCGTAAGCGAGCGCATGCCGACCGCATGAAAGAGCTCCGACAGCCCCAGAACGGTAAATGCATACGTCTGTGCCCGCAAAAGCTCCTGTCTGCTGAAAAATGCCCCCAGCGTGACTGCTGCAATCAGAGACCCGTAAAATAGCATGCAGAACCACCCGCCTCCGGCAAACAGCGACTCGCCCGTCCGGCGCGGCGGCTGACGCATCAAGTTCTCCCGGTCGTTTCCATCCATGCCGAGTGCCAGCGCCGGAAGCGAGTCCGTAATCAGATTGATCCAAAGGATGTGCCCGGCTCCCAGCGGCGCCGGTATTCCGATAGCAACGGCGGCAAACATGGTTAAAATCTCCCCCAGATTGGAGGAAAGCAGAAACAGTATAGATTTTCGTATATTTTCATAGATGCCGCGCCCTTCCTCAATTGCCCTCTCGATCGTCGCAAAATTATCATCCGTCAAAATCATATCCGCCGCCTGCCGCGCCACATCGGTGCCGCCTTTTCCCATCGCGATCCCGATATCGGCTGATTTAAGCGCCGGCGCATCATTTACGCCGTCCCCGGTCATCGCCGTCACGCACCCGGCGCGTTTTAAAGCCCGCACAATCCGGACTTTATGTTCGGGCGACACCCGTGCAAAGACTGATACAGAACCGATTCGTTCCTCCAGAGCTCCCTCATCCAGCGTTTCCAGCTGCGCCCCCGTCATGCATTCTTCCCGCCGTTTAGCAATCCCCAGCTGCCTGGCGATCGCAAGCGCCGTGTCTGCATGATCTCCAGTGATCATGACCGTCCGCACAGATGCCCTGCGAAATGCCTCAACTGCCCCGGCTGCTGCCTCCCTCGGCGGATCCATCATGCCTGCCAGACCCAGAAATATCAGGTTCTGCTCCAGCTGTCCCACCTGTTTCTCCCGCTTTCCATCCGGCATTTTCCCTGTTTGAAGCTCCCTATACGCCCCCGCGAGTACTCGCAGGGCACGCGCGGACATGCGCGTGATCTCCGCCTCAATCTCTGTCCTCCTCTCCCTGGTCAGCGACACAATTTTGTCCTCTTCCATCTCATAACGACACCTTTTAAGAATCACATCCGGCGCCCCTTTTACACAAGAAATCCAGTTTTCTCCCTGCTCATGCACCGTCGTCATTCTCTTCCGATCCGAATCAAAGGGAATCTCCCCTTTCCGCGGATATCTCCGACGCAGATGCTCCGGAGAAACACCACAGTTTTCACAAAATCCGTACAGCGCCCGCTCGGTGGCATCCCCCACCGTCTCCCCGGCATCGCTGCACAGCGCAAATACCTCCAGAAGCCGTTTTCCCACTTCTCTTTCCTTAGAGCGCGCCAATTCCTGTTCCGTATACTCCTGTCGATTTACATAACATGTCGTCACCGTCATCTCATTTTTCGTCAGCGTCCCCGTTTTATCTGAGCAGACCACGCTGACTGCCCCCAGTGTTTCCACGGACGGAAGACGGCGCACGATCGTGCCAGCCCGCGCCATTTTCGTCACTCCCAGCGCCAGCACAATCGTCACCGTCGTCGGAAGCCCCTCCGGCACGGCAGCTACCGCCAGGGAAATCGCGGTGAGCAGCATTTCCATCACGTCGCGCTTCTGCCAGACGGCGAGGGCAAATAATAAAACGCACAGCCCGATCGTAAGAATACTCAATAGTTTCCCCAGATCCGACAGCCTTTTTTGCAACGGTGTCTCCTCCTCCGGCGCCTCGCGGATCAGAGAGGCAATCCGCCCTACCTCCGTATTCATGCCGGTGGCGATGACAATTCCCTTTCCCCGCCCTGCCGTCACGTAAGAAGTCATAAATGTCTCATTTTTACGCTCTGCCACCGGAAGCGCACCGGCGGCTAAAAAATGGCTGTTTTTCTCAACCGCCCGCGATTCGCCGGTCAGCGCTGATTCTTCTGCCCGCATTTCAGCTGTCTCGGTAAGACGCAGGTCGGCTGGAACCTGCCGCCCGGCATCGAGCACGACCAGATCCCCCGGCACCAGCTCCCGCGCGGCAATCTCCCGCTCTTTTCCTTCCCGGATCACAACCGCCTCCAGCTGCGTCATCCGTTTTAAGGATTCGAGCGCTTTCTCCGCCTTCCCCTCCTGAATCACGCCCACCGTGGCATTTAATACGACAACCGCCAGAATTACCCCCGCATCGCCGTACTCGCCCAAAAGCAGGGAGATCCCGGCTGCCGCAAACAACACAAAAATCAGGGAGTCGCAAAGCTGTGCCCCGATGCGCACAATCAGACTCCGCGGTGGTGCTTCCCGCAGCTCATTTTCCCCATAATGGCGCTGCCGCACCTCCACTTCCGCTGCCGATAAGCCTGTCCGCAAATCGGCCGAAAACTCCCTGCACACCTCTTCCACCGTCCGGTTCTCATACATGCGCATTTCCCCCTTTTTCTGTCCCTGTTCTGTACTTTTCACAGACTGCATTTATTCATATGCGGAAAATAGGGGGGATTAGAACTGAATGGTTGGAATAAAGAAATGGAAAGCATAGTCCTGTTTGATGCTCAAATGGCATCGGAACTCTTATTGTTTCGATGCCATTCTATAAATTCTATGATTTAATTTTATCGTTCTGTTTCTGTCACATACCTTACACCTGTGGTTCCGGCTCCTGCGTCTGCGAGGCCGGTTTGCGCTCCATCGGCATATAACCTTCTTTCTTCCGCTGTATCGGCTGTACAGTCACCGTTGCTGCCGTATCCCGGAACGCCGGGAGGCTGCCTGTCTCCATGTAAGCGCGGAACGGAAGTTCGCCCTGCGCCGGATCTCTCACGACCTCATTTTTCTCCACTTCTGGTCGTTCTCCTCTGCGCGGTGGACGGCGCTCAAACCGCTCCCGTCTTCCAGAAGCCGGGCGGTCTTCCCGTTTCTCATTTTCCGGCACCGCGCGGTTTCCGCTACGTCTGTCCGCTGCTCTCTCGGCTCCTGAAACACGAGCTGCCCTCTCTCTCTGAGCAAGCTTTCTCTCTGCCCTGCGTGCGCTCGGTATTCCCCTCTGCAGCACGATCCGCTGCACGGTTCCGATAGCTTCTCTCCGATCGTTCCGGTCTGTCACTGCCAGACGGACGTTCTTGTGCGCTGCGCTCCTGTTCCGGCTTTTCGGCTTTTTCCGGTGTTTCCAGACGTGTTCCCCTATTCGGACCACTTACGCCTCTTGGCGCCTGTGTCCGCTCCGAAAGAGGTCGAACCTGCATCTTATTTTTCTTTTCCTTCTCCCGGAAGCTTTTAAGTACGATCGCCGCCGAATACTGGTACGCATAGATACAGCTTTTCATCAGTTCCTGCTCTTCCTCCGTCTTGCAGGAACTCAAGAGCATCTCTTCCTCTTCTTTTTCCAGATATGCCTCTCCGTTCGTATCGCGTTCCTTTACCGGCTTGTAGATCCGGTATTTCTTGTAATACGGCGGACATGGAAACTGCTTATTCTTAACCGGTTCCGGTACAATCCGCAGTTTGTAGGTATCGGACATGCGCGCCAGAACATTATGTATTTTCTCACAATTCTCTCTCGTATTTGTCTCCCGCGCCGGGATACAAAGTAAATAATCCATCTATTTTCCCTCACATCTATCAAACGATCCTTTTCAAAATCGTTTTCTTCTCAAATTTTCTACATTTACGCCAATCTTTATTGTATCATGTCAGAGAAAAACGGGCAAGTGAAAAAGAATGTGCCTCACGACAATTTCCTGTTACACAAAAACAGGCTGCCACACGAATGCCAAACGAACGTTTTCCGTCCGGGGCCTTCTGTTTGTGACAGCCTGTTTTCCTTTATCTAACGCAGCCATATTTACCTGCGTGTTACTGTTCACGCATACGTGTCCAGTAACGGAATTTACCGTGGCTTCGCATTTAAATACGGCAAATTCCTGCTGCCACCACGTTTTCTTACGGCACTTTCGGTTTCAAAAGTGCCTACCCGTG
>ENA-UOJD01002005-UOJD01002005.1-human-gut-metagenome-genome-assembly--contig:-P48-NODE-2005-length-18115-cov-3.462735_pt1 | contig 18115 bp, 15 predicted proteins | sample MGYA00242342_ERZ723889 | MGnify/ENA metagenome assembly ERZ723889
GGATGTTTCTTTCTAGCAAAGCCAGTTTTTTTCCTTGTTCGATATGAAAACCGGCAGGTTGAAGTATCTCGATCGATAAGGTTCGATAGGTGGTACACGAACACAGGGTGCCCCCCCAAAGGCCCAAAATCAACCGGCGAAAAATTTTAGTAAAAACCATTCCATGCATAACAGCAAAAGTATTATCAACCCTAATATTTTTATCTCACTGAGATCTGAAAATCCCGTTTCACTTTTGTATTCAGATATATATCTGTCATTTGAATTCAATTCATTCGTCAATCGGGCCATATCCCGCACACTTACCGACTCCCCTCCGGTATGCCGGGCTATTTCTTTGAGTAAGGACGGATCGGCCACTAATCGATTCAATTCCGGATTATGGCTCTTCACATAAAAAACTCCCTTTTTAGTGAATCGTTCTCCTTTCAAATTTGTACTCAGACGAAAACTGTACTCTCCGGCCTGCAGATTACCCAAAGTCATTCTATATTTTTCCCCGTTCCGATTGAAAAGATAGTTATACGTTTGCCCACCCATATTTAATTCCATCTTTAGATCAGGAGTATTAATAAGTTCATAACTATCGTTATACAACTCTACATTAATCACAATCTCTTCCGACTCTTCGTAGAGAGGTTCAATGTCATCCACCAAGCGTTCCGCTCCCTGACGGGTAGTCAGATAACCCACAATTTTATTGATCAGCGTATTAAACGGGTCGTGATTACCATTTTCCTGATAGGAATATAATCGCCATTTCCAAAGACCTTCTCCCCAAAAATAAGAAATTTTTTGTCCATTCAAATCATAAAAACCAAGAATTCCATTCGAAGTAGGTGTATTTTTAATTTTCTGACTGAATAAAATTTTCCCAGCACCGGTGTTGATCTCTCCAAAAGGTACGATTATAGGAGGGTAATCCTTATAAGCCGCTTTTTCCGTCTCCGAGAATTCGAAATAGGAAAATTGTTCATTGATCTGTAAAGAGGCATATTCGGTTTTATCGGCACTAATATCGGAAGTGTATAAATTTTGGAGTTTGGAGAAACCAGCGATACATTCGGGCGTAGTCAATATATACCAAACCGACAATTTTCTGCGGTTTATTTCCTGCATCAGTTGCTGATAGCCTATACTATGCGGATCAGGATTATGCAAGATAACCAGATTAGCATTCAGACTATCCAGTGGTTCTTCCCAGTGATAAAGTTTACATCGGTACATACCGGATACTCCGACTGCATTCTTAATTGCAGCAATATCCGGATGTGGAACAGTGGTATAAATAGCAACTTTAGCAGAATTATCTATAATATTCACCCAGGTTTCTATCCGGTTGTTTTCATAAGTACGTTCCACTCTATCGTTTTCCAGTTCGACACTATACCGGAATATTCCTTTTTTCGGAGCTTCTACTTCGAAGGAGACTTCCTGAAAAAAATAATCTTGTCCAATAGTTAAAATCTGTCGGGCAATGACCTGATCATTTTGTTTTAAACTGCATTTTACCTGGCTTCCCTTCTGTTTTATGGCACCGACTTCGACTTTTATCGGAAAAATAGTATTTACAAAATTGAATTTATCTGTTTCCACATTCCGGATATAGACATCGGGATAAGCAACGGTATCCCCCAAAGCAACGGTATAGACCGGAAAATCAGGTGTTTTGTATTTCGGATTCACACCGGTATTGTAGATCCCGTCGGAGAATAAAATCATAGCCGCCGGGCGGCGGACGATAAAATTCTGGTCGGCATAGTCGAATACTGCTGAGATATTCGTGTATTGTTCCGAGAAATCGTACTCATCGTTTTGACGGATCGAAGCTCCGAAAGTTAAAGGAACGATATCGAACTTGCTTTTCAAAGCCTTGCTCATCTTTTCTAAAGATGCCTTGTATTCATTCCGATAGTACAAGGAATCCTTCGTTTTTATCAGAGAAGCAGAATTATCCTGAGCCAAGACCAGCAAAGGTTTCTCTTTCGTCTTTTCGACCCACGAAAAAGCAGGATTTAAAAGTAAAGCAAGTAAAGTAAAAATGACAATAAAACGAAGCCCGGAAATAAGCAGGGCCATTCCTTTAGAAATATCCGGTAATTTTGAAAGTTTCCTGAATTTAAGCCAGGCAATAACAAACGACAAACCTGCAATAGGCAAAAGCCATGCCATAGAATACTCAAATACCACCCCGAACCGCTTTAGCATACCCCGAAGCAGCGTTTTTTCTGCTTCGGAGCATCACCTATATTACATATTCATACCGCCGCAAACATGGATCACTTGTCCGGTAACTTATATGGACATATCCGAAGCCAGGAAGGTACATACATCGGCAATATCCTCAGGCGTACCTCCTCTTCTCAAAGGAATTTTAGCGGCCCATTCTTTACGCACATCTTCGGGCAACTGTGCCGTCATATCTGTAATGATAAATCCCGGAGCGACAGCATTGGCCCGGATATTTCTGGATCCCAATTCTTTGGCCACACTCTTGGTAAAACCGATAATACCGGCTTTGGAAGCAGAATAGTTCGCCTGTCCGGCATTTCCGCTCACGCCGACAACAGAGCTCATGCTGATAATTGAACCGCTTTTCTGTTTCAGCATGATAGCCGATACGGCTTTGGTAAAATTAAATACAGATTTCAGGTTGACATTGATAACGGCATCCCATTGTTCTTCCGTCATTCTCATCAACAAAGTATCTTTAGTAATACCGGCGTTGTTCACTAAAATATCGATCCGGCCGAATTCTTTTGCAATCTCTTCTACAGTAGCGGCAGTCTGGGCAAAATCAGCAGCATTGGAGGCATACATTTTAGCTTTCACTCCACAAGCTTCGATTTCTTTTTCAGTAGCCTGTGCATTTTCGTCATATCTCAAATCCGTAAAAGCAATATTTGCACCTTGTTTGGCAAATGCCAGAGCCACCGCTTTCCCAATACCTCTGGAAGCACCGGTAATCAGTGCTGTCTTTCCTTCTAATAACTTCATAATAACAGTTTTACTTCAACTATAATTAATTAGACTTTTAACCGTCGTAACGATTAATTAAATTTTAAACCACAAAGATAATGAAACAAATGAAATGCCGAAAAAATAGACCGGATTAAAGCTCCAGTTTGAATCTTAAACGCAGACGGTTCGATTCAAAATCCCAGGATATAATCTTAAACTTTCCAATTTCGGCAGTCGTACCGACATGTTGTCCGATACAAGCACAAGTGTCGTACTCTCCGATCTTCACAATCCGTAAAGTAGCACTGGCATCCTCAGGAAGTTTACTCAGATCCACCCCTTCAGGCACCTCTTCCCGGGTAACAAAACAAGTAGTGACAGGTAAATCTTGTCCGATCACTTCGTTCACTCTGTTTTCTATTTCTGTGATCATTTCCGCAGTAGGCTAGACGGATAAAATATAATCGCATTTTGATTTTTTTCGTTCGATATGCGTATTTTTCGAACGTTCACAGCCGAACATCCGGATCATAGTCTGATTCAGTATATGCTCTGCCGTATGCATAGGAGGATACTCCTGTTTGTTGTGGCCGTTAAGTTGTATTTCTTGTTCCATATAGTTTTTTTGTAGAGACAAATATATGTGTTTTATATTTACGACATAAGAACAAAAGAACATATTTTTCTTAAATAATAGTCTGCATTTTTAAAGAAAGCATTTTTTTAACGATTTTTGGATATAAAACACCCTCCATTCAAATATTTTATATAGATTTGTACGTGTTTGTGTGTAATTGAAATGTTAAAACCTAAAATAATCATTTTATATGTTGAAGTCTTACAATTTTCCTAGCGTATATGAAGCGACTAATCAGGAACTTGCTAACGTTGCAGAAAATATACTGGATGGGCTAAAGATCAATCTCGATGATACGGATTACATTGTCGGTAACCTGGCACTGGTCGAAGGCTATTCTCCACATAAGAGTATCAATGCAGCCCCGACAGACGAAGAGTATAAATTATTGAGTGAAGCCAGTTTGTTGCTTACCCAACCGAAAGGAGAAGAGGAAATCTATCTGACGACAGGATTCCCATTCGCAACTTATATACTCTACCGGGATAAAGCGATGGAAGTCTTACAAGGACGACATATTATCAATTACGATGCTTCCACTTTCGGTGGTCCGAATACAACCAAACGTGAAGTGAACGTAGGTAAAGTCGAGATTATTCCTGAAATTATGGGATGTACGACAGCAATCCGCGAGGGGAACCTGCAAGAAAAAGAAAACTTTTTTATCGTCAGCCTCGGATACGGCACCTGCGAAGCCGTCGTTTCGACAAGAGCCGGACTGATCAACCGTTCAGCCGTCAGTACCCACGGTATCCGTCATGCCGTAAATTTATTGGCTAATGAGCTCAGTAAAAATTTCTATCTGAACCTCAAAACAGAACACCAGATAGATGTAGCTTTCCAAAAAGGAAATATCACTGTAAACCGGGTTAAACACAACATATTGGATATACGTGAAAAAGTATTGAAAATGTACTATAATGAAATCGTCGCTCCTAATTTAAGAAGAGCATTTATAGACGATGATTTCAATAAATGTACGAAAATGTATTTAGTCGGTGGTGGTGCTTTGTATCCTGAACTGGTTGATTGCTTCAAAGAAGAATTCGGCGATATCGTATCGGTCAATGTATATCCTGAACCGGAGAAATGTGCTTCTCAGGGGTATTGTCTGAACTCTAAAATCAAATCTTCCGTCGCCCGTTCGAATATCCCGCATAATATTGAAGCGGAAGAAATTAAGATATTCAGAAATCCTCAGCTAGCTGTCGGTATCGATATAGGTAATGCGAATACTTGTGTCACCATCTACAAAGAAGGGGAATAAGCCAAAATTTGAATTCGATATAAAGAGTTGACCTTTTAAAGGCAACTCTTTTTCTTTTTTAGTTATTTTATTCCTACTTTTGCAAACGTTTAAAAGAAACTGGATAAAAAATACAATACAATGGAACTTTTAGAACAAATCAAAGAAAACGCCAAAAAACAGTGTAAAACAATTGTTCTCCCGGAAGGTACAGAAGAACGGACGATTCAGGCAGCAGACCAGATTATCGGAGAAGGGATCGCTAAGATTATCCTGATCGGTAATCCGGCCGAAATACAGGCTTTAGCTCAAAAACACAACCTGAAAAACATCGGCAAAGCTACCGTTATCGATCCGGAATCACATGCCAAAAAAGAACAATATGCCGATTTATTGGTAGAGCTGCGTAAAAGTAAAGGAATGACCAGAGAACAAGCTTTAAAACTGGTTACAGATCCCCTTTACCTGGCTACTTTGATGATTAAGAGCGGAGATGCAGACGGAGAAGTTGCCGGTGCTAAAAATGCAACGGGCGATGTTTTGCGTCCTGCTCTGCAAATTGTAAAGACTTTACCGGGGATTTCCGTCGTTTCAGGTGCCTTCTTGTTGCTGACCAACAAACCTGAATATGGTGAAAACGGTTTAATTGTTTGTGCTGACTGTGCAGTACTTCCTAATCCGACAGCAGAAGAACTGGCACAAATTGCGGTATCTACAGCCGGAACAGCCCGTGCCATTGCCAAAATCGAGCCCCGGGTAGCTATGTTGAGTTTCTCGACGAAAGGTTCTGCCAAGAATGAATTGGTCGACAAAGTGGTAAAAGCAACAGAACTGGCCAAACAAATGGCTCCGGACGTTATGATCGACGGAGAAATGCAGGCCGATGCAGCGCTGGTTCCTTCCGTAGGGGCAAGCAAAGCTCCGGGTAGCCCTGTCGCCGGCAAAGCCAATGTTTTGATTTTCCCTAGTCTGGAAGTTGGAAATATCAGTTATAAATTAGTACAACGTATCGCCGGTATCGAAGCTGTAGGTCCTGTACTTCAGGGGATGGCCGCTCCTATCAATGACCTGTCCAGAGGTTGTTCTGTCAGTGATATCGTCAATCTGGTAGCGATCACAGTAAATCAGGCCGCCGGAATAAATTAACGGAATAAAAACGTTTAATAAAATAGAAATGAATGTTTTAGTATTAAACTGCGGTAGTTCGTCCATCAAGTATCAATTACTGAATATGGATGCAGTACCTGTAGTGCTCGCCAAAGGTATTGTAGAAAAAATCGGTTTGACTTACGGTAGTTTTACCTATAAACCGGAAGGTAAAGACAAAGTTGTTGTCGAGCAACCGATTATGGATCATAGTGTCGGTATGGATCTGATCCTGAAAGCATTGGTTCATCCTGACCATGGAGTATTGAAATCTCTGAACGAAATTGATGCTGTCGGCCATCGTGTTGCACACGGAGGTGAATATTTCTCCGAGAGCGTGAAAATCGACGATGAAGCCAAAGCTAAAATCAAAGCTTTAGGTGAAATCGCTCCTCTGCACAATCCGGCAAACCTGAAAGGGATCGAAACGATGGAAAAATTGCTTCCTTCCGTACCTCAGGTAGCCGTTTTCGATACTTCTTTCCATCAGACTCTGCCTAAAAAAGCTTTCATTTATGGTATTCCTTACGAATATTATGAAGAATACGGAGTCAGAAGATATGGCTTCCACGGTACTTCCCATAAATTTGTAGCAGAGAAAGCATGCCGGATCTTAGGTTGGGATATTACCGAAAAGAAAATCATCACTTGCCATTTGGGTAACGGTGCTTCAATTACGGCGATCGATAAAGGTAAATCGGTCGATACCTCGATGGGCTTTACTCCTGTAGCCGGACTAGTGATGGGAACGCGGGCCGGAGATCTGGATTTGGGTGCCCTACTCTATATCTGTGAAAAAGAAGGGCTGGACCTTCCCAAAGCCAATAATTTGATTAATAAGAAATCAGGGGTTCAGGGAATCTCCGGTGTTTCTTCTGACTTCCGCGAATTGCAGGCAGCCATGGAAAAAGGCAACGAAAAAGCGGCCTTGGCTCTCGATGTCTTCTGTTACAATGTGAAGAAATATATCGGAGCTTACGCCGCAGTATTGAACGGTGTAGACTTGATTATCTTCACGGGAGGTATCGGCGAAAACGACAATCTGGTACGCTGGGAAACCTGTAAGAATATGGACTACCTTGGCATCCAGGTCGACAAACAAAAGAACGAAGTCCGGGGAAAAGATACGATTATCAGCACAGAACAATCGACTACCACGGTGATGACGGTTACTACAGATGAAGAGCTTGTGATCGCTATGGATACAGTAAGATTGAGCTAATCCTTCGGTACATACCGTTTTTACCCCTCTTGCTTATCGGCTCGGGGGGTTCATTTTTAATATATTCTTTTGTCGCCGATTCCTATCTCATTTTCCGGTATCATTCAGGACCGAATTCAACTCAGACACGGAATCGGCAAAAATACAGACAAAAGAAAAACGGGATCGATAAAATCCCGTTTTCCGATATAATTTTTCTAAAAAAGCTTAGTTGATAGAAGCATCTTTTCCGCCGGTAACACGCAAAGTAGGGTAGGATACTCTCAAAGCTGTCTTATAGGTAGCTCCGATTGCAATTTCATATTCACCGTCTTTAGTAAAAGGAATATTTGTCGTTGCAGAGGGGTTCTCTTTATCGGTGACAGACAACTGAACATACGGAAGCCACATATTATCTCCGAACACCATAGAAGAACTTTTGATCCGATACAATAAATAATAGGCTTCTGCATTTTCGACTTTATTCCATTCTGCAGTTACTTTACCATCAGCTCCGGAATAAGAAAATTTTGTCAGCGTAACATTTCCGATTTTTTTATCCGTACCATAAAACTGGAGTTGGCTGACTGCCGAATTGCCTTCGGCATTAAAAGCAGTAACGGTGCATAAACCTTCCTTGATCGTATCCAATGTCGGTGCTGAATAAGCATTGATCTGCATCAAAAAATTTTGGGAGCCTTCCACAGCAGAAAAAGAATAGTTTTTACCATTCAAAGAAGCTGAAGCCGACTTTATTTGTTCATTTCCCTGCACTTGAATTTGCAGCTGATACCTGTCCCCTTCCTGAAGAATATAAGCCGGTGATGCATAAATGGCGAATTTCTTATCGTTCTTTAAACAGGAACTCATTCCCAATACTAAAGCAGCAGAAACTGCTATTAATTTCAATTTTCCTAATGTTCTCATTCTTAATTGTTTTTTGATAATAATAAAATCTTTTCCCGATATGATAAATTCGCCCGCGAAGATGTAGATTTTTTTTTAATCTTACAAGAAAATAGATAGATATCTCCATGTAAATGAAACATTTTTGAATCATTTGTGTACAATTTGTTAGAGTATAAAAAAAGGGTATGATACTACAATTTGCTTTTGTTTTAACAGCGATCATCGTCGGTGCCCGTTTAGGAGGTATCGGTTTGGGGGTTATGGGAGGTATCGGTCTGGGAATTTTGACTTTTGTTTTCGGTTTACAACCGACAGCCCCTCCTATCGATGTGATGCTGATGATAGTTGCTGTTATTACTGCCGCTGCTTGTATGCAGGCAGCCGGAGGATTGGACCTGATGGTACGCGGAGCCGAGCACCTCTTACGGAAACGTCCCGCCCAAATCACATTCCTAAGTCCCCTGGTGACCTATTTCTTTTCTTTTGTAGCCGGAACAGGCCATGTCGCTTATTCTGTTCTTCCGGTCATTGCCGAAGTAGCCCGGGAAACCAAAATACGCCCCGAACGTCCTTTAGGAATAGCTGTCATCGCTTCCCAGCAAGCCATTACAGCCAGTCCGATCTCTGCAGCTACTGTTGCCCTTTTGGGACTTTTAACCGGATTCAATATCTCTTTGCTCGATATCCTGATCATTACGATTCCATCCACGCTATGCGGCGTCTTTCTCGGAGCTTTGTATTCGCTAAGGGTAGGTAAAGAATTAGTCGACGATCCCGAATACCAAAGACGTCTGAAGGAAGGTTTATTAGACAACAGCCATTATGAACTCAAGGATATAGGTAATAAACATAAGGCTTTACTTTCTGTTCTTATCTTTGTGATTGCCACTGTTTTCATCGTTATCTTCGGGTCTTTCGACAACCTCCGTCCCTCTCATATTATCGATGGGAAGCCGGTCACTGTCGATATGGCTTCTATTATCGAGATCCTGATGTTATCGGCTGCAGCTTTGATTTTATTATTCACGAAAGCAAACGGAATCAAAGCAGCTCAGGGTAGTGTCTTTTCGGCCGGAATGCAGGCCGTTGTCGCGATCTTCGGTATCGCTTGGATGGGTGATACTTTCTTACAAGGAAATATGGCCGAACTGAAAGGATCTATCGAGGGAATAGTCACACAAATGCCTTGGTTGTTCGGGATCGCCCTGTTCATCATGTCTATCCTGTTATACAGCCAGGCCGCTACCGTCCGGGCTTTTATGCCCTTGGGGATTGCCCTGGGTATTTCACCTTTTTTGTTGATCGCCATGTTTCCGGCTGTAAACGGTTATTTCTTTATTCCCAACTACCCGACAGTCGTCGCGGCCATTAATTTCGACCGGACAGGGACCACCCGTATCGGAAAATATGTCCTGAACCACTCTTTTATGATGCCGGGACTGATCGCTACCATCACCTCCGTCATGACCGGACTGATTTTGGTACAATTCATTTTCTAAGCATTTTATTGACTTTTAAACCGAATGATATGAAAACACTTAGATTTATTTTCTTATTTGCCACACTCTTTCTGTTTTTACAGTCAGGAAGTTTCGCACAAAAACTGCCTAACATTCACATTCTGGCTACGGGAGGAACCATTGCCGGAACAGGGACCAGTACTACCGGAAGCAGTTACCGGGCCGGTCAGGTTGCGATCAACGAATTAATTTCGGCGGTACCCGAATTGAAAGAGTTCGCTAACATCACCGGAGAGCAGATTGTAAAAATCGGTTCCCAGGATATGTCCGACGAAGTTTGGTTGAAACTGGCTCATTATCTGAACGAACTGCTACAAAGAAAAGAGGTGGACGGTGTAGTGATCACCCACGGCACAGATACCATGGAGGAAACGGCCTTTTTCTTAAACCTGACCGTAAAAAGCAATAAACCGGTAGTACTTGTCGGAGCGATGCGTCCGGCAACCTCATTGAGTGCCGACGGTCCGCTGAATCTCTATAATGCCGTCGTTACTGCCGGTGCCTCCGAGTCGGTCGGTCGCGGAGTAATGATCGTAATGAACGGCAGCATCCTGGGTGCCCATGCCGCCACCAAGATGAATACCATCAACGTACAAGCTTTCCAAGCCCCCAATTCCGGAGCTTTAGGGTATGTATTCAATGGAAAAGTACATTATAACCAATCGACCGATAAACTCCATACGCTCCAATCGGTATTCGATGTCACTCAGCTGGATAAATTACCTAAAGTAGGTATTGTTTACAGTTATTCCAATGTCGAACCCGAAGCTTTGGATGCATTGATCACCAACAGTTACCAAGGTATCGTCCATGCCGGAGTCGGAAACGGTAATATCCATAAGAATTTGTTCGACAAATTGGTAAATGCCAGTAAACAAGGTATACTGGTGGTACGTTCCAGCCGCGTTCCGACCGGACCGACAACACTCGATGCCGAGGTAGACGATGCCAAATACGGTTTTGTGGCTTCACAGGAATTGAATCCTCAAAAAGCCCGGATACTCTTGATGCTGGCTTTGACAAAAACAAAAGATCCACAAGTCATTCAGAATTATTTTAATGCTTATTAAACCGACTCTCTATGAAAAAATGGATATTGTTATGCGGATTATGGACACTCTCCTTTCCAGCCTTGTATGCCCAACACCTGGACATGCAATCTTCCACGGATGCCGGAGGCCCCGCTTTATTCGAACGAGTAACCCGTCTCGAAAAAAAAACGGATGCCTTTAATCTGTACCTGAATATGCAGGGTAGTTTCAATGTATACTTTAAAAATGGCAATGAAGAACAAACCTCTTTCCGGATGAATCAGCTCCGGATCGAAGCCAAAGGTAACATCACCGACCGGATCTATTACCGTTATCGTCAGCGTTTAAACCGAGCGAATAATGCCCAATCTTTGGACAATCTACCCACGTCGATCGATTATGCAGCCGTCGGTTTTCATGTTACCGATCAATTTTCCATATTTGCCGGAAAACAATGTACTGCATTCGGAGGATTCGAATTCGACCTGAATCCGATCGAAGTGTACCAATACTGTGATATGCTGGAATACATGAGTAATTTTTTGACCGGAGTCGATTTTTCATATCGGCTCAACGATCGACACGATTTTCATTTTCAGGTCGTCGATTCACGGAACGGTTCGTTTAAAGAGATGTACGGAAAAGTTCCGGACAACATCGAAGCTTCGAAAGCCCCACTCGGTTATACGCTAAACTGGAACGGCAGCATGTTGGAAGATAAGTTGAAAACACGTTGGTCTGCCTCTATCTTCCACGAAGCAAAAAAACAGAATTGGTATTATTATGCTTTGGGAACCGAAGTCAATTTAAACCGTTTTATCGGTTTTCTCGACTTTATGTACTCCTCTGAAGACCTCGACCGTACAGGTATCATTTCGGAAATTACCGCTAATGACGGATATGACACCCGGGCCATGGACACCCGTTACCTATCTCTGGTGCTTCACCTTAACTACCGGGTTCTTCCCAAGCTGAATCTCTTTGCAAAGGGAATGTATGAAACCGCTTCAGTAGAGAAAGCCTCAGACTTACTTGCCAAGGGAAAATACCGGACTTCCTGGGGATATCTGGCCGGAATCGAATATTATCCGATGGAAGAGAACCTCCATTTCTTTCTGAATTACATCGGCCGCTCTTTCCAATATACCGACAAAGCTAAAATATTCGGAGTCGGTAATAGTAATCCACAACGTATTGAATTAGGATTAGTATACCAGCTTCCTGTATTCTGATCAAATTGTGCGGAGAAATAATCATCCTGTTCTCCGCACAATTATTATCGTGAAATGATTATTTTTGCGGCCTGTAAACCGTGAATATAAAAAATATGAATCAGATCCGATACTTTAGCCTCCTTGGGCTTTTTATTTTGTTGTGCTATGCTGCGCCGGCCTCTTTATGGGTAGATTCCCTCAAAGGACAAACCCTTTTTGAAAAGCTTTCCGGTCTTTCCAAACGTAATCGTTTGCCGCATGTCGATTTAAATACCCGGATAGCCTATCATACCGCCTTATCCAGCCAGTCTACCGAAAAATCGGCTTTTCGGGTAGATTATCTGCGTCTGGAAGTCAGTGGTGACGTCACCGACCGGATCTATTACAAATGGTTGCAGCATCTGAACCGGAGTAATACCCCCGGACAGCTCGACAATATGCCCTCTTCTATCGATTGTCTCGGTGTCGGGTTCCGGATCAGTCCTACCGTATCGACTTTTATCGGTAAACAATACGCCGATTTCGGAGGTTTCGAATACGATGCCAATCCGGCAGAAGTTTATGAATATTCGGACTTGGGAAATGAGATCACCTGCTTTCTGGTCGGCGCCAATCTTTGCTGGTGGCTGACACCGACCCAGGAAATCCGTTTCCAGATCGTCGACGGACATTCCGGAAAAGCCGACGACACTTACGGTCCTCTCCCTGAAAAAGTCAAAGCAGCCAAAGCCCCCCTCGGCTATACCCTAAACTGGAACGGCAATTTTCTGAACGAACATTTACTCACCCGCTGTTCTTTTTCTTTATTCCACGAGGGTGAAAAGCAAAATGTCTATTTTCTGGCTTTGGCAGCAGCCTGGATACAGGAAAGATTCAACCTGTATTTCGATGTGATGTATTCGGCAGAAGATATAGACAAACTGGGTATTATTTCCGGCATTACCTACCGGGAAGATCAACCTGTGCGTGCACAACACAGCGGCTATCTATCTCTGGTAAGTCGTATCAATTACCGTATTTTCCCGAAACTCAATCTGTTTGCCAAAGGGATGTATGAAACGGCTGAAGTCAGAAAAAGCAACGGGCTCCTATTATCCGGAAAATACAGAACCACCTGGGGATATCAGGGAGGTATCGAATATTATCCGATGAAAGAAAATCTCCATTTCTTCGCAGCCTACCGGGGGAAACGATACACCTATACGGCTTTGGGAAAAAATTTTCAGGCTTTGGACGAACATCCTCAAACCTTCTCCCTGGGGCTGATTTATAAAATTCCTATTCTATAAATGGCCCACTTTTGAAATTATGGCCACCTTAATTACCCCATCCAGTTTGTTTTCAAAAATATGGTAAGCTTTTCCGATATCCTTCAGCGGGAATCTATGGGTAATGAGAGGAGTCGTATCTATTTTCCCTTCCTCGATTAACCGGAGGATCTCGGTACAATCGCAACCGTCAACTCCACCGGTTTTGAAGATCAGGTTCTTACCATACATATCGGGTAAAGGAAGAAGTTGGGGTTTATCGTAAAGAGCTACGATGGTGACAATAGCATTGGGACGGGCACAATCCCATGCCAAACGGAAGGTGTCCGCCCCTCCCGCCACCTCCAACACCACATCGGCTCCACCATGTTCACTGTTTTGAAGTACGAAATTTTTGCAGTCTTCCGGTGTAGTTACCTTTACCTCCGGATAATATTCCTGAATAAAACGGATTCGCTCAGGAGATTTTTCACAAACGATAATACGTTTGGGATGTTTTAGCAGAGTACAAAGTAAGGTACAGACTCCGGTAGGACCGGCACCGATAATAAGGACAGTATCCTCCCGGGAAATCTCCGAAATGCGGGAAGCCCAAAAACCCGTAGCCAGCACATCGCCGACAAACAAAGCCTGTTCGTCACTAACGGTATCGGGAATACGGTTCAATCCCCGGTCGGCATAAGGAACCCGCACATATTCAGCCTGCCCTCCATCAATACGACACCCTAAAGCCCATCCTCCGTCCGGATCGGTGCAATTATTTACATATCCCCGTTTGCAGAAAAAACATTCCCCGCAAAATGTCTCGACATTTACAGTGACCCTGTCTCCGGGCTTGACCGAACCGACATCAATACCGATCTCTTCTACGATACCCACCATTTCGTGCCCGACTGTTATTCCGGGTAGAGCCCGGGGGACACTGCCGTGTTTTATATGCAGATCACTGGTACAAATACTGCTAAGCGTTACACGTACAATAGCATCACGCGAGTCTTTTATTTGCGGTCTCTGCTTTTCCAGTAATTCGAATTTCCCTTGTTCAATATAGGTGTATGCCAGCATAATGAAAACGTAATTATCATCCTAATATTCTCTCATACTCGAACGGTTCCGGATCGGCCAGCCATTTACGCGCCAGAGAGCGATCCTGAGCAGTAAGGTAGTAAATATTTTCAGCCAGGGTTTGTCGTACTACTTCTTTATCGATATTCACCAAGCGGGTACGGATTTTACCATGCTCGTCCTCTACATCCTTCAGATACACAGGGATTACTTCTTCTTCGAGATTTACCGCAACCATACAACCGGAATGTCCTTCGTCATAAAGTTTTTTCACTCCGATTCCCAAAGTGGTGCAATAAGTCAAATCAAAAGCCGAAGGATCCACACATCTCAAAGAATACCCCACTTCTACCGGACGACAAATAATATCCAGATTCAGTTCTTTCAACCTGTTTTTAAGTATTTTACTGATCACATGGGCTTTACTCACTTCTGACAATTCAGGATGTCCGTGGGCGTCATAATCGAAAGTGATCCCGGAAGAAGTGATATCTTTATCTTGCAGAAAATGAAAAATTCCTTCACTTACTACAACGACACCGAATTTCTGCCCCACGATCCGGCGTTAGATCATGGAAGATATGATCAGGCGAACAATTTTATCGATCGTAATTTGTGTCTTATTGAACATTTCCGGGATAATGATCATGGAAGCATGTATCCCCTTACCGATCTCGAAAGCCAGGTGGCCGGCTTCCCTTCCCATAGACATCAGTAGATACCAGTTTTGGGTCGTAGATGCCTCTGCTTTTATCACTTTACCGATAGTCACCCCCATTTCTTTGGCGGAAGTAAACCCGAAAGTCGGTATACCTTCCGGCAGAGGCAGGTCATTGTCTATTGTCTTAGGGACATGGATATTCCGGATATTCACCTGATGAGCTGCCAGATATTTCGTCAGTCGGTTAGCCGTCGAAGCAGTATCGTCTCCTCCGATAGTCACCAGCAGTTCAATACCTTCTTTTACAAACAAAGCTGTCGTGAAATCCTGGTCTTCCGGTTTAAAACGGCTCATTTTTATGGCAGAGCCTCCACGACTGTAGATTTGATCGGCTTTTTCATAAGTCAGTTCCTCCACCTCGGGATGTGCAGCAAATAATCCTTTATACCCTTCGTGGATAGCCAAAACCCGGTATCCGTCTTTCAAAAATACTTTGGTTACAGTTGCCACAACTGTATTAATACCCGGTGCCGGTCCTCCGCCACACAGGATTGCGATAGTTCTCATAGTCTTATTTTATTGTTATTGTGCACAGCAAAAATAAATAAAAACGCCGAAAAATGAAGTATCGAAAAGTAAGTATAATTAGTTCATAAAATCGACGGACTTTACTAACCGATTTAATTCCAGTATTATTTTTATACTTATTCGTCTTCGGTGATCAGAATAGAAAGAAAAAATATACCTGCCATTTAATAGTTACAGCGGTTTAAGTTTATATCACTTTTCTATGAAATAATAAATGCAGCCTGAATGTTTCAGACTGCATACATTCTATCGGATAAAAATCCTGTTTTCTAGATTTTCGCTTTAATCGCTTTGGAAGCTTCTTCATATCCGGGTTTGTCCAGCAGGGCAAACATATTGTTTTTATAGGCTTCCACTCCTGGTTGGTCGAATGGATTCACGCCCAACATACTTCCGGAGATACCACAAGCCAATTCGAAGAAATAAAACAGTTGCCCGATATACTGAGCGGTTAAAGCCGGCATACAAACCTTCATATTCGGTACTCCACCGTCGACGTGTGCGATTTGGGTTCCCAGTTCTGCCATTTTGTTCACTTCGTCTACCCGTTTTCCGGCCAGAAAATTCAGCTTATCCAGATTAGCGGCATCTGAAGGAATCTGCACCTGATAGTGGGGTTTCCCGACAGAGATTACGGTTTCCATCAACATGCGCACCCCTTGCTGGATATACTGCCCCATGGAGTGCAAATCGGTTGTAAAATCTACACCTGCCGGGAAGATACCTTTGTTTTCTTTCCCTTCACTCTCGCCGTAAAGCTGTTTCCACCACTCGGTGATATAGTGCAGTTTCGGATTAAAGTTAGCTAACAATTCCACGGCATATCCTTTCCGGTAAAGAGCTGTCCGGGCCACGGCATATTCCAGGGCGATACTTTTTTCATCATCGATGCAAGCCTTACGCATTTCTACAGCTCCCTGAACCAATTCTTTGATGTCGAACCCAGCGATAGCGATAGGCAATAATCCCACCGGTGTCAGAACGGAGAAACGTCCTCCTACATTATCCGGGATAACGAAAGATTTATATCCTTCCTGATCGGCTAATGTACGTAAAGCTCCCTTCGAAGCATCCGTAATCGCCACAATTCGCTTTCCAGCTTCTTCTTTACCTACTTTAGCTTCCAGCAATTCTTTCAATAAACGAAAAGCGATGGCCGGTTCGGTTGTCGTTCCTGATTTCGAAATCACGCAGATGCCGAACTCTTTATTCTGAAGGTAGTGTATCAATTCATGGTAATAATCTTCACCGATATTATGACCTGCAAAAATCACTTTCATACCGGTATTTTCATAGTTGTGGAAACTATCTGCCAAAGCCTCGATGACAGCCCGAGCCCCCAGATAAGAGCCTCCGATACCGATAACGACCATTACCTGAGTACGTGCTCTAAGTTCGGCTGCCGTTTTCTCGATATCTGCCAACTGTTCAGAGGTGATTTCTACAGGCAGGTTCAACCATCCTAAAAAATCACTCCCTTTACCGGTTCCCTCTTTCAGGTTTTTCAATGCCCGCCGGGCCTCAGGATATAGGGCAATCATTTCTTCTTTAGTGACGAAATTACAGATTTTACTGTAATCAAACTTAATACTGTCCATAATTCATTATATTACTGTGTAGTTTAATTTCCGAATCACAAATTTACAAAAAAGTGACAAGATAAGTCATCCTGATATTTTATTTCCCCATCTCTTTTAGCAGATCCCTGATCTTCGATGCCTTTTCATACTCTTCATTCCGGACAGCCTCGTCCAGCATCCGGGTCAATTCCTGAACGGAATAGGGTTGTTGCACGACGTCTTCTTTTTCGGGGGATTCGCTCTGTCCTGTTTCCTGACCGACCGCAATACCGGCCTTTTCCACGATTTCAGGCGTAGAATAAATAGGACAATCATAACGCAAAGCCAAAGCAATGGCATCCGATGTCCGGGAATCTATTCTAATTTGTTGAGTATCTTTCTCAAATAGCAATTCCGAATAAAAAATTCCGGAATCCAGACGATAGATAAAAGCTTCTTTTAAAGTGACTTGCAACGCATCCGCCAACTTCTTGATCAGGTCGTGAGTCAACGGCCGCTGAGTCTGCATCTTTTCAAGCTGAATAGCTATCGACTGTGCTTCAGGCATCCCGATAACGATCGGAATCCGATGCATATCCTGCTCATCGGCTAAAATCAGAGCGTATGCACCGGCCTGCGACATACTATACGACAGACCTAAAACTTTCAGTCTTATCCTATCCATCTTTATCTGTTTTAAAATCTATTGGATTAACGTCGGTTAATCGTTTTAGTTGCGTTTTACTTCTTATTTTTCTGTGGCATATGGCTCAGCTCCCTCAAGCATACATGAGCTAATCCACCCAAACTGGTTTCCCGGTATTTGGCCTGCATATCCCTCCCGGTTTCCATCATCGTCTTCACCACATCGTCGAAAGAAACCATGTGCCGACCATCGGAAAACAGGGCATACAAAGCAGCTTCCCGAGCCTTTTGAGCTACAAAAGCATTCCGTTCGATGCAGGGGATCTGTACGTATCCCATCACAGGATCACAAGTCAGTCCCAAATTATGCTCGAATCCCATTTCGGCAGCATATTCGATCTGCCGGGGAGTACCTCCCCAAATCTGGGTAGCCGCTCCGGCTGCCATAGCACAGGCAGTCCCCA
>ENA-UOJD01002024-UOJD01002024.1-human-gut-metagenome-genome-assembly--contig:-P48-NODE-2024-length-17982-cov-10.296815_pt1 | contig 17982 bp, 24 predicted proteins | sample MGYA00242342_ERZ723889 | MGnify/ENA metagenome assembly ERZ723889
AAAAATTTTATATATACATTTTAATTATTTTGCATATATTATAATAAATACTTTTTTATGGAGGGCTTATGAATAATAATAATATGGATATTTCTAAACTAATGAATACATTATCTAAAATGGATAAGAAAGACCTGGAAAATGGAATTAAGCAACTAAATCAGGTATTAAGTTCTGGTGATAACAAAAAAATAATTGAGCAATTAAAAAATAATATGAATAAATGATATGGAGGTTATTTGATATATGGATGGAGATATGAATGATATTTTTCAAAAATTAAATAATATATTAGAAGATAAAGATATGTCTAATAATTTGAAGAATATCTTAAATAATTTTTCTTCATCTAATGAATCAAACAATTCATCTGAATCTTCTAATAATGCGGGGGATTCAAATAATTCAGATACTTCAAAAAAAATACCAGAATTTGATATCAATACAATTTTAAAAATTAAAACTATAATGGATTCCTTAAACAATAACACTGATGATCCTAGATCAAATTTATTGCTTTCTTTAAAACCATATCTTGGAGAAACTAAAAAAGAAAAAATTGATCAATATGTAAAATTTTTACATTTTGCGAAAGTGTTAGAAATATTGAATCCAATGGGTGGTGATACTTCTAAAAATGAATAAATTTTTTCCAGCAATGAATATGTATAAATATCCTAAATCTAATGTATACTTTCCACCACCTGATTATAAGATTGATACTAATTCAAATTTTTATGATAGAACAGAAACTAATCCTATAGATAATAATAGCTTTGATGATGTCAACAATGAGGTTAAACAAAATGAATCCACAGAAAAACGTAAGCATTTAGCTGAAAAACCATTGTTTGAAATTCACGGTATACAATTATATAATGATGATATTTTAATATTATTGTTAATATTTTTTTTATATAAGGAACATGTTAATGATATGCTTCTTTTGATTGCTTTGTTTTCTTTATTGTTTTAGATTTGTTATAGTTTTCGACTTAAATTAGCTGTTTGAATGATATTAAGTTAATAGATTATTTATAACAATTTATAATAGTTTTAAAGGAATATAAGTATAAGCTACTTATATTCCTTTAATTTTTCTTGTTTTAAGCCATTTTCTACTATTCACAATGGTATTGCTCCACAAACTTATCTTCCTCAAAATTTATTACTCTATAACCTCATCTTCAAAAAAATACGAATCAAATATATCTTTTGCTACTTGAGCTGCATATGCACCATGTGCTCCATTTTCAATTATTGCTACGACAGCTATCTCTGGATCATCAAATGGAGCAAATCCAACAAACCATGCATGTGTTTTATTTCCCGCTTGTGCAGATCCTGTTTTTCCTCCTACTTGAATAGCCGAATCTTTAAATATTGAATATGCTGTTCCTCCAGACTCTGTTGTTACATTTTTCATTCCTTCCAAAACAGCTTTTATGTTTGTTTCTTCAAATGTATCCTCTTCTATATTTTCATCTTTTATACCTAAAACATTATTCACATGCTCATTTATTTCTTCTCTAGATACTTCGCTCTTGTCAGAATTTATGATTGACTTTACAATCGTTACATCTATCTGATGTCCTCCATTAACTAAAATACTTATATATTTTGCCATTTGTAATGGTGTAACATTATTGTAACTTTGACCTATTGATGCAGATAAAGTTTCTCCCAAATACCATTCACGATTTTCATTTTCTGCTTTTTCTTTACTTGCAATATTTCCTGATGATTCACTTGGAAGCTCTATTCCTGTTTTACGTCCTAATCCAAAATAATTAGAATATTTAGAAAGTGTATCTATTCCAATTCTATTACCAACTTCATAGAAAAAATAATTACATGAGTGTTGTATCGCTTGCGAAACATCTAAAGCTCCATGTCCTCTTTTATAAGATGTATAATACCAACAAACTGGTTTATGTGCATATGGGTAAACTCCTGTACAATTTATCTTTTCTGTAGTAGTTATTGAATTTGTCTCTAAACCAGCTATTGCTGTAATCATTTTAAAAGTAGATCCTGGCGCATATGTGCCACTTATCGCTCTATTATATAAAGCTTGATTTTCTGTATATTCATTATATTTCTCTGTACTAATTCCATTCACAAATAATTGAGGTTCATAATCTGGATAGCTTGCTAAAGCTAATATTTCACCTGTTTTAGTATTCATTACAACTACAGCTCCTGCTTTTGCATCACTTGTTTCTGCATACCCACCATTTGCAATCTTTTCTATATCTGCTTTTAAAGCTTGTTCTGCAACAGATTGAACTTTAGCATCTATTGTAAGCTCAACATCTGATCCAACAATAGGTGTTTCAGTTATATATTCTCCAGTTATGTTTCCGTTTACATCCATGTCAATTTGTCTTTTGCCATTTTTCCCTCGTAAATATTTTTCAAAAACATATTGTATACCTGTTTTTCCTATTAATTCGTTTTTATTATATTCATCTCCAACATTTTCTAGCTCTGATTGTGTTATCTTCCCACAATATCCTAATACATGTGATGCAAGAGTTCCGTTATTGTACGTTACAACAGGTTTTGTAACAATATCTATACCCGAAAAATTACTGTTTTCTTCACTAAATTTTAATACAGAATTTTTACTTATATTATTTGCTATTTCCACTGGTCTTACATTGCTATATCCATTTTGAGATATTTCATATCTTATTGCCATGATTTTTCTTACTTCTGTAATATCTTCATTATTAATTCCATATTTATCCTTTAAATAAAAAAAACATTTTTCTGCATCATAATTTTCATCAATTCCATTGCTTTTTTTCCACTTTCGTATTGTTTCTTGATTATCTGTTGAAAATCCAAATGGCTTAACTTGTAATATTAAGTTATCTACATATGAATCACCGTTTTCTTCTAAAACGCGAATTATATTTAATATATTATTATTTAATTGTGTATCATTTGATGTTGTTTTATACAAATCTAAACTATAACCAGTACTTGTAGTAACTAGTTTCATTCCATTGCAATCAAGTATTTCTCCTCTATCTGCATATACTATAGTTTCTCTTGTAAGTCTTGCACTTGATTGTGATCTATATTCATCTCCATTTATTATTTGAAGATTAAAAAGCTGAATAAGTAACACACAGCCTATTATATATACTGCTACAATTAAAATATTGTATCTAAGATTTGTATTATTGCTCTTCTGATTATCCAAATTATCCTCCATTCTCTAAAAATATCTTGGTAACATTTTTTTATTCTTAAATACACTTTCTGCATACATTCCAAATCTATGTATTAGTGGATAAAAAATTATTATTATAAATGCATTATAAATTATTTCTATAGCTAAAATATAAATAAATGATATAATATCTACATTTATTGATAATTTTAATATATTGTATATGTATAGAAAAATTTCATAAATTGCAGTTACTATGCTTCCCATTAAAACTATTGTAATCTTGCTATCTTTAGAAAATTTTTTATCCAAAATCTCTCCACCAAAACCAATTGCGCCTAACAAAATCCCAGATATTCCAATTGTATTTGAAAATAAAAAATCTGTATACAATCCTAGCAAAAATCCTAATATTGCTCCCATTTTTCCATTCATGAATATTCCTATGAATAATACTAATAAAATAAATAGGTTTGGTTGTATTCCAGATATTGTAAACCAATTAAAAAAATTAACTTGAAGAAAATATATAAAAAAATATATCACAAATATAGAAAATATAATTAGTACTTTTTTCAATTGGTTCACCTCCACTTAATTTTTTAATACTAAAATATTATTTAAATTTTCGAAATCAACAGATGTTTCTATATACACATATCTGTTAGTTTTGTTTTGTGTATTAACAATTTCTTTTACTTTTCCTATATTAATATTTTTAGGGTATATTCCTCCGATTCCTGATGTTTCAATATTATCTCCTTCATTTACGACAACGTCATTATCTATATATGTTCCTTTTATTCTGTTATCTGAATCTAATACTCCTCTAGTTACTAAACTTTTTTCTGTATTAGCAAATAACGCACTTACTGCACTAGCAGTATCTATGATGGTTTGTACTTTTGATGTATTTTCTTCCGCAGAAACTATATATCCTACCAAACCACCATCGGCTACAACTGTCATCCCTGTTTCAATTCCATCTTTTCTTCCTATATTTATTACAATTGTTTTGCTATAGTTTGAAAAATCCCTTTGAATTACATATCCTGGTATACAATCATAATCAGAATATTTATCTACTAATTTTACATGCTCCTTTAAAGTTTTATTTTCTGCTTTTAATATTTCTAGCTCTTGTTTTTTTTGTTTTAATTCTTCGTTTTCTTTTTTTAATTCTTCGTTCTTAGCTCTTAGATCGTCAACTGATGCAAAGTAATCATCATTTTTTGATATCTTGTTTTTTAAGTACGTAATTCCAGTTTGTACAGACATAGTAATTTGGGTAAATGGGTTTGCTATACGACTCCAAATATTATTATCCAAATTTGTTATTATTACTAGAAAAACTAGTATTACAATTGTAATTACTATACCTAATTTACTATTTTTATTATCTCTATACATTATCTTCTCCTAAATTCATTTTCGTTTCCTTGAATTTATAAAAACTGTTTTTAATCTATCTATATCGTCCAGTGTTTTACCAGCTCCTTTGACAACGCAATCTAAAGGATCTTCAGCTACATATACTGGCATTCCAGTGTAATCAACTAATAATTTATCTAGATTTTGAATTAAGGCTCCACCACCTGCAAGTATAATACCTTTTTCCATTATATCTGATGATAGCTCTGGTGGTGTTTTTTCTAATGTCATTTTCACCAAATCCACTATTTTAAATATAGATTCACTCATAGCTTCTAATATTTGAGAAGAATATATGGTTACATTCTTTGGTAAACCTGTTGCATAATCTCTTCCCCTTATTTCCATCGACATATCTGTCATTAATGGTTTTGCACAACCAATATTTTTTTTAATTTCTTCTGCTGTTGTTTCTCCTATTGCTAAATTTAATTCTCTTTTTATATAGTTAACAATATCTTCATCCAATTCATCTCCAGCAATTCTTAAAGAATAACTTACAACTATTCCTCCTAAAGATATTACTGCAACCTCTGTTGTTCCTCCACCTATATCTACTATTATATTTCCACTTGGTTCAGCTACATCCATATTAGCTCCAATAGCTGCTGCCATTGGCTCTTCTATCAAATATACTTCTCTTGCTCCTGCTTGTAGAACAGACTCCTGTACAGCTCTTTCCTCTACTTCAGTTATACCGGATGGAACGCCAACAACAACTCTTGGTCTTGCTACATTATATTTTCTACAAACTTTTGACAATATATTTTTTAGCATAAGTTGTGTAGCAGTAAAATCTGCAATTACCCCATCTTTTAAAGGTCTTACTGCTTCTATATCATCTGGCGTTCTACCAAGCATTTCTTTAGCTTCAAATCCAGTTGATAAAATATTACCAGTTTTTTTATCAATTGCAACAACTGATGGTTCTTTTAAAACAATACCTTTCCCCTTTAAAGTTACTAATATATTCGCGGTTCCCAAATCTATTCCAATATCTTTAGATACTAATTTAAACGGATTAAATTTAAACATCGTTCACTCCTCTTTTCAAAAAAATACTAACATAATTTCCATCACCAATGACTATGTGATCTAATAATTCAATTCCTATAATTTTTGATGCTTCTTCTATTCTCTTTGTTATTTCAAAATCTGCTAAACTTGGCTCTGAATCTCCACTAGGATGATTATGTACTATTATTATTTTTGGTGCTCCAATTTTTATTGCTTCAATAAGTATATCTTTTGGCTCCAAAAGAGCTGAACTTGTACCACCAAAAGATATGTCTATAATTTTCATTATTATATTCTTGGTATTTAATAGTACTAATTTTACAATTTCTCTTTTCTCATATCTTAGTTCATCTATGAAAATATCAGCTATATCTTTTGTATTTTTTATTTGTATTTTTGCATCATTAATTGGTCTAGACATTCTTTTTGCCAATTCACATATTGCTTTTAACTGAATCGCTTTTACTCTTCCAATTCCTTGTATATCTTTAAAATCATCTAATGATATATCTTGTAGCTCTCTTAAATTATTGTTTATTTTATTTAAAATTTTATTTGATATATCAATAGCAGTATATTCTTTTGTACCATTCTTTATTATTATTGCCAATAATTCGGAATTTGATAACATTTTTTCACCATACATTTCTAATTTTTCGTATGGTCGTTCTGTTTCTGGAAGATCTTTTATTTTTATTGCCATGCATGTCCTTTCTTACCCCAGAACCCCTTACTATATTTTTCTATATATAAATACTGCAAGTATCATTCCTAATATACTAGAAATGTTTAATTTTATCATTAGTGAAAATGAAAATTTAATTATACTTAAATCTACTGATAATGGTTGATTTAAACCAAACTCTTGACCATATGCAAGCCACCATAAACCAGTTGATTTTGATGCTAAATCTCCAATAAGTCCACCTATTACAATTCCTGCTAAAATAAATACTATTAATATCCATATACTTTTATCCTTTGTAGCCATATATTTTCCCTCCTAATACTTCTTTTAAATCTTTCATATTATATCCTTTAATTTGCAATTTTTCAATATATATCGGTGTTTTTTTATAGAAATGTACTACTGACCAACTGGGACGGAGCAAAAAATTGAAGTTTTCATAAAATTGGAGTTTGTGAGGCTGATTTTCTTTTTGAAAATGTGCTTTAAAATAGGCCGACTATATAGTTGATAATTCATATTGTTTAAATTTGTTAATGTCTATATAAAAATATTCTTATTTTTTATTAAACTTCAAAAAACAGTAAGTTATTATAATAGAGTAGTCTTGAGTAGTTGATATATATAATTTCGAAATAATTAATGTGTGACTGAAATAATTTTAGAAATTCTTAGCGAGATTTAGGGGGGATGTTCGTGGCTTTTCGACTTTGGAGAAAAGAGCACAGAAAGGGGCACCCAAAATTGAGCTTAGAATTTCTTAAATTATGTAAGGGCCATTAATTATTTCGAAATTATATATATCAACTGCTCAAGACGGTTTATTTAAAAGCTCTTTTTTTTAATGTTAATCACACATACAAACTACAATTTGATTAAATAATCTCTGTTTACAGTTCATATGACAATAAACTTTATGACAACTTTAATTTTTTGCTCCGTCCCCACTGTGCATAAGCCCTAAAGCATTCAAAAAAGTAATCATATACATCCTTCTTAGCTACATAATTTTCAATATAAACATCTTCTACATCTATCACAACATCTTTAACCATAACTTTTAGCTTACCAACAATAGTATTTTTTTCAACAGGAGCATTCAGTTTAAATATTGAATTTATTTCAATTTTTATATTGTCCAAATCTTGTTTTTTCACAACAACTACATTATTTTCCAAACTGTTAAATTTCAAATTTATACTCGAATCTTTAGCCTTATTTATATTAATTCTCCCTTTATTTATATTGCACCATTCTGTAAATTTTTCATCTGCAATTTCTTTTATATTAACTTGTATATAATTCTCATAGATATACTCTATTAATTTTATACTGTCTCTTGTTCTATCTTTTTTTGTATCTGCTTGAATTACAACTGTAATTATATTAAATCCACTTCTACTTACTGATGTTACTAAACATCTTCCAGCATTATTTGTAAAACCTGTTTTTACTCCATTTACACCTTCCACATTTCCTAACAACTCATTTGTATTCGATAAATCTTTTGGATATCCATTTATATTTATAGTATAAAATTTAGTAGATACTACTTTAGCAATAACCTCATTTTTTAATGCATAATCAGCAATTTGAGCTAATTCATATGCTGTTGTATAGTGATCTGGATTATCTAAACCATGTGGTGTTACAAAATGTGTATCTTTCAAATTCAATTCTCGAGCTTTCTCATTCATTAATACTGCAAATCCATCAACACTACCAGCAATGTGTTCTGCTATTGCTACAGCTGCATCATTACCTGATTTCATCATTAAACCATATAATAAGTCCATCATAGAAATCTTATCATCTTTTTTTAATCCTAGCCTTGATCCACCCGTTCCAGCAGCCCTAGATGATATTGTAACAATATCATCTAAATTTGATTTTTCTACAACTATTATAGCTGTCATTATCTTTGTCGTTGATGCCATCGCAGTTCTTTTATTTTCATCTTTTCCCCATATTGTTTTACCAGACTCCCTATCATATGCAATAGCTATCCTAGAATTTAATATTAAATCTTCTTCAGATGTGGCTGATGTTGATATAATATCTTCCAAGTCTTTTTTAGAAAATGCTTCTTCCTGTATATCATCTGCATATACAAATTTTAAATTACAAAAAATCATTATAAATATTAGCAAAATATATACTATTTTTTTCATGCATATCACCTGTTTTATTTATATGAGATGATATACAAAATTATTCAGAAAAACCTTCCCCTAACGTTTCCCTCGCATCAGCTGTTACTATAAATGCATTTCTATCTATTTTTTTAATTATCTGTTTTATTTCTGCAATTTCCTTTCTGGATCCTACACAAAATAGCATTACTTTGTCTTCACCAGAGTACATCCCTTTTGAATAAATCCCTGTACTTCCTCTTTTTACTTTTGCACCTACCTGTTTTGATATTTCTTCATATTTAGTTGATATTATAAACATTACTTTAGTAAAATATATTCCTTCAAAAACAATATCAATCATTTTTCCCATTAAATATATTGCAATTGCTGAATATAAACCAATTTCTATTTCTCCAAAGAATAATATATTAAAAAATATTATTATTGTATCTGAAATTATTATTACTCTGCCACTTGTAAATTTATTATTATATGATCTTATTACATATGAGAGCAAATCTGTTCCCCCAGTTGATGCTCCAGCTTTTAATATAATCGCAGTTCCTAGACCCATTATAATTCCACCATATATACATGCTAAAAATCTATCGTTTGTTATTGGACCTAAAACTTCTAAAAAATCTGTAAAAAATGATAGTAAAATTGTACCTACAATTGATTTTACAAATAAACTTTTTTTGATTTTAAAAAAAGAAATTAATAATAATGGTATGTTTAAAATTATCGTCGTCGTACCTACAGGATAATTAAATAAATAATATAATATTGTAGATATTCCTGAAAATCCACCTGTAGATAATTGATTTGGCAATAATATTAAAGCTGTTGAAATAGCCATTAACATTGAACCTACAATTATCAAAAAATATTCTTTTATATATGCTGTTAACTTTTTTTTGGACATAAAATCACCTATATTGTAATTATTTACAATATAGGTGATTTTATTCATTTTTAGATCTATAAAATATTAACCAACTACATTTAGATTTTACGAATGTGATTTTAGATATAATATTCTGTATTATCTATTTTTTTCTGCAAATTCGTTATATTTCTTTAATGATACTAGTTTTATTTTTCCTTTCTTAACTTTTTTATTTGACTTTACTATTAAATCAATATCATATGTCTCATTTATTTTTTTTCTGTTTATTTTTTTGTGACCAACAGCATTATTAATATCAGTTGGATTTACTTCTATTTTAACATCTTTTACTTTTGAATTCACACTTTTAATTGTATCAGCTATTTTATCATACCATAACCTTGATTCCACTAATTGTCTAAATGCTGGATGATATGGGCCGGCAACAACCTGACTATCTTGATTATTAGGATCTGTAATTTCATTTGTATTTTGTAATCCAATTCTTATCACTTTTATTTTTTTTCTATTGAAAATATTTAACAAGTCTTTTGATATTTCAACAGCTTGTTCTACTGTTAGTGGCTCATATTCTCCTGACAGATATTCTTCCTCTAACTTAGTTTCTTTTATTACTAATACTGGATATATCCTAATAATCTTAGGTTTTAATTTTATTAAATCTTTAGCAGTTTTTAACTCGTCATTACGTGTACTTTCTGGCAAACCTACCATCATTTGATGACCTAAAATAAATCCATATCTCCTTATTAATTTAGAAGCTTTTTTTACATCTTCAAATGTATGTCCACGCTTGCTTTTGTTTAATATGTAATCATTTGTTGATTGTACTCCTAATTCAATCGTTTTTACACCATATTTTTTTAATCGTTTTAAAATATCTTTATTTATATAATCTGGTCTTGTAGATATACGTATACTATCTACTTTTTTTTCTTTTACAAAATCATATGCAACACTTAATAGCTCTTCTTGCTTTTCTGTTTCTATTCCAGTAAAACTTCCTCCAAAAAATGCCACTTCAACATATTTATTATCATCTTTGAAATTTTTTAAGTAATACTCTATTGTATTTCTTACATCTTCTGCAGTTACCATTTTAGTTTGTCCACTAATTTTTTTTTGATTACAAAAAGTGCAATCATTAGGGCAACCTAAATGAGGTACAAATATTGGAATAATATATTCTTTCTTCATAAAATACCTCCATATTAATTACATATTTGATAATGCTTTTCTGGCTGCTTCCATTTCTGCCATTTTCTTTGTTTTACCTGTACCTTCAGCTAAAATTTTTCCATCACATATAACCTCTGCGACAAAACTTTTGTCATGATCTGGTCCAAATTCTTTAATAATATTATATTTAATAATAACTGATCCATGAATTTGTAGTTTTTCTTGTAATACAGTTTTATAATCTTTCATTCCAACATGAGAACTTGCTAGATTTATTGAGTCTTTCAAATTTTCTATTATAAATTTTTCTGCTTCTTCTATTCCAGAATCAAAATATATTGCTGCTATCACTGCTTCAACACTATCTGCCAATATTGCTGGTCTTACATTTTTTTCATTAGATTTTTGGCTTTTTCCAAGATACAAGAAATCACTAAAATTATGCTTACAAGCTATTTTATATAAGCTTTTTTCACATACAACGTCAGCTCTAACTTTAGTCATTTCTCCTTCCTTTAATTTTTGATAATTATTATATATGTATTTACTAGATATAAACTCTAATATACTATCACCCAAAAATTCTAGCTTTTCATTACTTTCTAATTTATTTTCATATGCATATGAAGTATGTGTTAGAGCCTTTTTTAGTAGCTCTTTATCTTTAAACTCATATCCTATACTTTCTTCTAACTTTTTAAATTCCATCTAACGTTCCTTATATAATACATATTTAGATTTTTAAATTGGATTTACCTATAAACCTACTATAAATTTAAATTCCGACTTTTACAAAAGTTAATACTTTTGTCTATAAAAATTATTAAAAAAAGAAAGGATTTAACCTTTCATTTTTATTATTCAACATGATCTTTGATGTAATCAACAACATCTCCAACTGTTACTATTTTTTCTGCATCAGCATCTGGTATTTCTGTATCAAATTCTTCTTCTAATGCCATAATTAATTCAACTATATCTAAAGAATCTGCACCTAAATCATCTATAAAAGAAGCTTCCATTTTTACTGCTTCTGCATTTGCTCCTAATTGCTCAACAATTATTCCTTTAACTTTCTCGAAAAGCTCGTTATCTGAACCCATAAGTTCACCCCCTTTCAATATATCTCCTATGGTTACTACAATAATATATGTACAAAAAAAAGTCAAGATTTTTTTATTATTTTATACTATATTTTAATTATTATTTTGAGTTATAGCCTCATCTTTTTTTATTATATCCATATCTGTATATTTTTCAATTATATTATCGACAGTTTTATCATTTACAAAATTTACAGCTTGTTTTAATGTATATACAAACAACTTTTCATCACTACTACCATGTGCTTTTATAACTGGTTTTTTTACTCCTAAGAATAAAGCTCCACCGTATTCTTTATAATCCATTGACTTTCCAAATCTTTTTATAATTGGCATAGCTGGTAATAAAGAAAGTTTAGAAAAAATACTTTTATTAGCTTCTTTTTTCAAATTAGATTTAACCATTTTACCTACACCTTCTGTAGTTTTTAAGAAAATATTACCTGTAAAACCATCTGTAACAACTGCATCTATTTCTCCAGAGAAAGCTTCTCTTCCTTCTATATTTCCATAGAAATCAAACCCATAATCCTTTGCATTTTCTTTTAATAATTTATATGATTCTTTCATCAAATCATTACCTTTTGTTTCTTCTGTTCCATTATTAAGAAGTCCTATCTTAGGGTTCTCTATTTTATAAGTATTTTTTAAATAAATACTTGCCATCTGAGCAAACTGTAATATATTAATTGTTTTACAATTTGTATTTGCTCCTGCATCCATTAACAAAAATTTTCCTTCAAATGCAGGCAACATTGCAGCTAAAGCTGGTCTATCTATACCTTTAATTCTTCCAACTAATAAAGTTGCTCCTGCAAGTAATGCTCCTGAATTTCCTGCAGATAAAAATACATCACCTTCACCATTTTTTAGCATATTAAATCCTACAACCATAGAAGAGTTTTTCTTTGTTTTAATTGCCTTTGTAGGACTATCTTCCATAGTTATTTCTTCTTCTGCATTAATAATTTTTAATCTACTATTTATTTCCTCTATACAATCTGTTCCATATAATTTTTTTATTTTTTCTTTTAATATTTTTTCATTCCCAATTAAAATAATTTCTGCATCTATTTCGTTAATAGCTGTTACAGCACCTTTTATATTAGCTTCTGGTGCATTGTCTCCACCCATAGCATCAAATAAAATTTTCATAAATTCCTCCATATTATATTGTATATCTGTCTATTTATTTTATTACTTTACAAATATAAAGTCAATAAAAAATATATTAATTATGAAATCTTTTATAGCTATAAGTTACAATTCAGTAAAGCATTAATTATTTTTATAAAGTAGTTCGAAAAGTTGGCATATTCTTTACAGTACAAAAAATGCTACACACGTAAAAGTGCATAGCATTTTTTTATATATTATTGTAATTCAACTACTGCTCCTGCAGCTTCGAATTTAGCTTTTAAGTCTTCAGCTTCTTCTTTGCTTGCTCCTTCTTTAACAGCTTTTGGTGCTCCATCTACTAAATCTTTAGCTTCTTTTAATCCTAATCCTGTTGCATCTCTAACAACTTTGATTACTTGGATTTTGTTAGCTCCTGCATCTTTTAATACTACATTGAAAGATGTTTTTTCTTCAGCTGCAGCTCCTGCTGCTCCTGCTGCTGGTGCTGCAACTGCTGCTGCAGATACTCCAAATTCTTCTTCTATAGCTTTTACTAAATCAGCTAATTCAACTACTGTCATTTTTTTGATTTCTTCAATCATTTCTTCTTTACTCATTTTAAAATCCTCCTATTTAATTTATTTTGAGTGTCTTCTCACTCTTTTTATTTTAATTATTTTTCATTATATTTTTGTTTTATTGAATTTTTTAATAAAATTACACTAATTTAACTATTGATTAAATTAAGCTTCTTTTTGAGCTTTAACTTGGTCAAGTGCAACAGCCAATTTTGAAATATTTGCAAGTAAGCATCCAGCAAGTTTTGCAAGTAATTCTTGTCTTGATGGAAGTTTTGCAAGTGCAATTATTTCTTCTGCTGTCATAACTTTTCCGTCTATTATACCACCTTTTATTTTATAAAAATCATTATTTTTTGTAAAGTTATATATAACTTTTGATGGCTCTAGATAATCTTCATCACCCATTAATATTGCTGTTGGTCCTACTAATAAATCATCAAGACCTGATTCACCATTCATATCAAGGGCTCTTTTTATAATGTTGTTTTTTATAACTTTATATTCTGCATTAACATTTCTTAAGTCTGCTCTTAATTTTGTTACATCTTCAACATTAATTCCTCTGTAATCTGTTAATATAATAACTTTTGCAGATTTCATTCTTTCTGCTAAAGCTTTTACTAATTCTTCTTTTTGTTTTAAAACTTTTTCGCTTGCCATTTTTTTTGATTTCACCTCCTAAAAAATTTGCAAAAATAAATCCAATCTTCATAGCCTTTGAAGGCATAATAAAGATTGGATGAATCCGTTCAATATAATGCCTCGGTAGGACTTATTGATGCCTACTTTCTTTGGCTATTTATTTATAAATTATTTTTGATCAATATACATACTAGGTCCCATAGTAGTAGAAATTGCAACACTCTTAATGTATTGTCCCTTTGCTGCGGCTGGTTTAGCTTTTATAATAGCTCCCATTATTGCATCATAGTTTTCTACTAATTTTTCTTTACCAAATGAAACCTTACCAAATCCTAAGTGAATTATATTAGTTTTATCTAATCTATATTCAACTTTACCAGATTTGATTTCTTGTATAGCTTTTGTAACATCCATTGTTACTGTTCCAGATTTAGGGTTTGGCATTAATCCTTTTGGTCCTAATACTTTACCTAATCTACCAACAACACCCATCATATCAGGTGTAGCTACTATTACATCATAATCAAACCAGTTTTCTTTTTCGATTTTTGGTATTAATTCTTCTGCACCTACATAATCAGCTCCAGCTTTAACAGCTTCTTCTGCTTTAGGTCCTTTTGCAAATACTAAAACTTTTAAAGTTTTACCTGTTCCATTTGGAAGTACTGTAGTACCTCTAACTTGTTGATCAGCATGTTTAGAATCAACTCCTAATTTTACATGTAATTCAACAGTTTCATCAAATTTTGCTTTTGGCATTTTTTCCAATATCTCTATAGCTTCTGCTACTGGATATACTTTTGATTTATCAACAAGTTTTTCACACTCTTGATATCTCTTTCCATTTTTTTTCATTTTAATCCTCCTTTGGTCCTAACGAATATACATTCTCCCAATTTATTTTTAATATTATTCAGCAACTACAACACCCATAGAACGAGCTGTTCCAGCAACCATACTCATTGCAGCTTCTAATGATGCAGCATTTAAGTCTGGCATTTTTTGTTCAGCTATTTCTTTAACTTGAGCTTTTGTTATTGTAGCAACTTTTTCTTTGTTTGGCTTTCCTGAAGCTTTTTCTATTTTAGCAGCCTTTTTAATTAAAACTGCTACTGGTGGTACTTTTGTTACGAATTCAAAAGATTTATCCTTATGAACAGTAATAACAACTGGTATTATCATTCCAGGTTGATTAGCTGTTCTGTCGTTAAATTCTTTAACGAATTGCATAATATTAACACCACTTGCTCCTAAAGCTGGTCCTACTGGTGGAGCTGGTGTAGCTTTTCCTGCAGGAATTTGTAGTTTAATAATTTTGTTTTCTTCTTTATCTGCCACTTTATTGCACCTCCTTTAATATGATATTGACAAAATAATTTATGTAATTTTAAATTATTAACTTATTAATTATAATTTTTGTACCTGAGAAAATTCAAGTTCTACTGGTGTTTCTCTTCCAAACATAGAAACTAATACTCTTACTTTATGTTTTTCTTTATTAATTTCTTGTACTGTTCCTACACATTCAGAAAATGCACCATCTATAATTTTTACAGAATCATTTACATCATAATCAACATTTATTTCGGCTTTTTCAAATCCCATACTTCTGATTTCTTCATCAGTAAGTGGAATTGGATCTGTTCCTGAACCAACAAACCCAGTAACACCTCTTGTGTTTCTTACGATATACCATGTTTGCTCTGTAACAATCATTTTTATTAAGACATATCCCGGAAAAACCTTTTTTAAATTAGTTTTTCTCTTTCCGTCTTTTATTTCTATCTGCTCTTCCATTGGTACAATTATATCAAAAAAGAAATCTTCAAGTTCTCTATTTTTAACAGTCTTTTCTAAGTCTGTTTTTACTTTGTTTTCATAACCTGAATATGTATGCACTACATACCATCTTGGAATTAACTCCTCGTTTTCTCGAGACATTTTTTCTAGCCTCCCCTTTATAATTGTATTCTTAAAGATTATTCAGCTAAATTGTTTTCTGTTGCTGTATCTTGCTCTGCATTTTCTGTGTTTTCATTATTTGTATTTTCTGTATTTTCTATTATTTCTGAAGAATTTTCTGTTTCTAATTCAGTATCGACTGATTCGTTATTTTCTGTTGTTTCTATATTTTCAGTAACTACAGAATTACTTGTTGAATTTTTTATTTTCTCTTCACTTCTTATAATTAATTGTTCATTTAATGTTAGAAATGCCAAATCTAATAAAAATACTATAATTGCAACAATTAACACAATTCCAATAACAGTTGCAGTATCATTTGCTAAACGTTTTGGTTTTGGCCAATTAACTTTTTTTAGCTCCGCTTTTGATTCTTTAAGAAAACTATTTTTTGGTTCTTTATTTTTTTTATTTTTTTCATCTTTAGCCATTAAAATTCCTCCTTAGAAAGGTTATTTTGTTTCTTTATGTGTTGTACGTTTTTTGCAGAATGGACAGTATTTAACTATTTCAAGTCTATCTGTATTATTCTTTTTGTTTTTTTCAGTTGTATAATTTCTTCTTTTACAATCTGAACATGCTAATGTTATTGATTCTCTTGCTCCTTTTGCAGCCATTTAGATACACCTCCAGCTATTTATTTTTGCTATATTTATATATAGGCTATATTTTCTTAAATCATATGCTTAAATATTTTATCACTTGTTTTTAGATATGTCAACCTCTAAAAGATTTATTTTTACTTTTCTTTTTCTTTTTTTCTACTGAAAATCCAAATTTTCCGATTTTTTTGCCTAAACTATAATATTTTCCGTTTGAATATGCTATTAAATCACATTTTGATATATCAAAAGCTCCTTTCTCATCTATATATGCTTTATCAGCATCAATAGATAAAACATCTGCGATTATCATATTATGACTTCCTAGCTCCTTTATCTCTCTTACTTTACATTCAACTGCAACTGGGCTTTCTTTTATTATTGGACATTTAACAAATTTAGCCTTTTCTTTAGTTAAGTTCATTTCTTTAAATTTGTCATATTTCGCTCCAGACCTTACTCCACACCAATCTGTGGCAAATGCTAATTTTTCATTAGTTAAATTTATTGCAAATTCTCCATTTTCTTTTATTAAATTATATGAATATCTTTCTGGTCTTACTGAAATATAACACATAGCTGGATTTGTATTTATTATACCTGTCCATGCTACAGTCATTATATTTGAATTTTCATAAGTTCCAGAAGTTACCATTACAGCTGGTATTGGATATATAAATGTACCAGCTTTCCATATTTCTCTTGACATCTGCATCAACCTTTCTTTGTAGACTATTATTTTTATCAAATTCCAGAATTTAAGTGATTAATATATTTATTGAATTCTTTAAAGGTTATTTTAGGCTCTACTTCGAAAAATTCTTTTGTAGGACTTTCTTTACCACCTCTTAATTCTTTATAGTAATTTACTATACTATTAATAGCTTCTTTTTCACTATTATACTCGAAAATTCCTTTTCTTTCAAAATTTGGATGTTCCATATGATATACTTTATTATCTAAATAATAAAGTATAAAGCAATGCATATGTTCTTCTTCTTCCAAATTATTATAATCATCTGGCTCAAAAATTCTGCAACAAAACATTTTATTTTTTATTTTTATTTTTTCAAATAGATAATGCATTAAATTAACTTGATCAATACATGTTCCCAAACCATTATTTATTATTTCATCTAATGTCATAGTTCTATATAATTTTCTAAATTCTTTCATTGTTTTTATATGTTTCTGATTATTAATATCAATCCATCCATATTCTATATTCTCATTCATATATTTAAATATATCTTCTGGAGTTTTTATATCATCAATGCTCAAACTAATCACCTACTTACATATTCTATAGAAAAATAAAGCATAGATTAAAAATATAAAATGTATCTCTAATCTATGCTTTATTATAAAATAAAAAAAATCTGGCAACAACCTATTTTCTCAACAGGGTAACCCGTAAATATCGTCGGCA
>ENA-UOJD01002026-UOJD01002026.1-human-gut-metagenome-genome-assembly--contig:-P48-NODE-2026-length-17964-cov-15.706572_pt1 | contig 17964 bp, 17 predicted proteins | sample MGYA00242342_ERZ723889 | MGnify/ENA metagenome assembly ERZ723889
CAGGACAACCCCGACACGGCGGAACGTTCTGCGAACGTCACCCTGACGCCGAGTGTGGAGTCGGCAGGCCCGAAGGCCATCCGCGTGACGCAGGAGGCCAAGGTGCTGCCCCCTTCTTTCTCGATGTTCTATGAAGGGGGAGAACTGCCCGAAGAGGGGTTTGTCATCCGCTATAAGGGAGACACCCGCTATGATGTGGACGTGGTTCCGGTGAATGTCGAATGGAACGTGAAAGTGGAATACGAAGCCGACAGTTCCGGCTGGCTGGAGGTCGATACGTATGAAAATGAAAGTGAGGGGGTATACAAAATTAAAATCGCCTGCAATCCCAGCCAACAAGAGAACACTTCGTCCGACCCGCGTACCGCCCGAGTGGTGGTCACCACGAATGTGGAAGATATCGGTCCGTTCGAGATTCCCGTGATGCAGGAGGGTAAGCCCGAATTCCTCAGTACGCTTGAAGAGGATGTCGATTTCGGAGTGCTCACCCAGAGCCGGGTGATAGTGTATCCCAACAACGACTACAGGGAGAGCTCCTATACCAAGTGGGATTTCAATTTGTGGAATGATGGCATCTCGTACGACGGGAGCAGCAAATTTACGGGTTCCGGCGATAGGATGTGCGTGACAGTTGCCGGCGAGGTATTGACTCAGAACGATGACAACGAATATTATCTGGCGGAGGGAACCTATACGGTAGCGGCCAACTTCAGCGGGACGGTAACGCCTGAAGTCGGTCAAATCAGCGGCGGTGCGTTCGGTTTTTCCCATCCGGAGTTTCCGAAGGGTACGTGGTATATCCGGATGCAGGATGATGCCGTAACGGGCGATGCCTGCATCAAGGAAGGTACGATGACCGTGGCCCGCAGCGGGGAGACCTACACGCTGACGTTCGACTTTACGAGCGATGCCGGCTACAAGGTGACCGGTTCGTTCGAGGGTGCGCTCAATGTTCGTGCCCAATAATTGCGGACAATCCGAAAGTATTCTGCATGGAAAGGGGAGAGCCTCAAAGGCTCTTCCCTTCCGCTTTTATGCAGGATGGACGGAGATGGGATAATAACAAGGGGTAAATGCCGCGGCTGAAAGCCGCGGCATTTGTTCGTTCCGTTTCGGCCGGATAAAAAGCCCCGTACCCTCACGGGCCGGGGCTTCCGCCAAATAAACTTACTCCTATCTAATTCCTAACAAAAGCAGTGTGGTTTTCGGGAGGGTAGAGCTCGCCGCCGGCGATGTATGTCTTGGCCGTGCTGCCGGTCGTATATGTTCCCGTGTGGTATTTCTCCGTTTCGATGTACTCCCCGACGCCGTCCTTGCGGTCCATGTTGGATTTCAGTTTGATGTCGATGCTCTCTTCCCCTTCGGGTACGAGGTCGGCGATACGGAAAGAGGCCAGTCCCGTGTCGCTCACGACGTACCGTCCGTTCCCTTCCACTTCACCCATGGCGTTGTGGCGCAGTTCGAGATATACGGAATCGGTCGCCGGGCGCGTGTCGTCCCACACGAGGTTTATCATGTGCGGCTGTCCGTTCTCGTAGCGGAAGTATTCGAAACCGATGTTGATATAGTTGCCGGAGAATGCCGCCGTGACGACGCGTATCAGGTCGTGCCCGATGCTGTCGCTGCGGTGCGGGTCGTTTTCGAGCAGGAAACTCTTCCGGACTATCGGCACCGCGTGGATGTCGTTGAAGACGAGGACGCGTATGTCGTAAACGGTCTGTTCCGCCGTGGAAGCGTCGCTCACATAGCGCCTTATGACGCCATACATCGGACTGCCGTAGCGTACGTACAGTTCGCGGCGAGCCTCCGCGTTCCCCCTGCGGCAACCCTCTATTATCTCTTCCAGTGTCAAAGACGGTCAGTGATTCGTTAATAAGATGCTTTTGCAGTACGTTTTGTTGCATCCGGGTAACAATTTTACGCATTTTTTCCCGGCCGTTCAAGTTCCGGATAGCTCATTGGCAAATTTTGCTTACCTTTAAGCCGTATAAATACGCATATTATGGAAACAAAGAAGATAGGCATAGCATCCGATCATGCCGGATACGAGATGAAGGAATTCCTCATCGGATACCTCGAAAGCAAAGGATACGAAGTGTATGATTTCGGAGCTCCGAGCGCCGAAAGTTTCGATTATCCCGATTCGGCCCATCCCCTCGCATGCGCCGTCGAGAAGGGCGAACTGCCCATGGGCATCGCACTCTGCGGCAGCGGCAACGGCATCTCCATGACGCTCAATAAACACCAGGGTATCCGTGCGGCCCTCTGCTGGACGCCCGAATTGGCCGAGCTCGCCCGCAGGCACAACGATGCCAATATCTGTTCGCTGCCGGCGCGTTTCATAGATAATACGCAGGCTGCGGCTATCGTGGACGCATACCTCGGAGCCGAATTTGAAGGGGGACGTCACCAGCGCCGGATAGACAAGATACCTTTCAGGGGAACGTGCTGACGCTCGCCGGTCGTACCAACGGAAAGACCCTATGAAGGAGATAGACGTATACAAGGTGCTCGAAGGCAAGAATCCGAAGCTTGCCCGTCGCGTCCCGCGTTTCGTCGTCGATTATCTTCGCCGTACCATACACGAGCGGGAGGTGAACGAGATTCTGGCGAGATTCGGAGACCTGGAGGGGATAGCGTTCGTACGGGCCGCCCTCGGGTACATGAATGTCCGCTATCATTCGGTCGGTATGGAGCGGCTGAACCCCGAAGGACGTTACGTGTTCGCTTCGAACCATCCGTTCGGAGGAATGGACGGACTGATGCTGGCCGACGAGGTGGCGCGTTATTTCGGCGATGTCCGGGTAGTGGTGAACGACCTGCTGATGTACCTCGGCCCGCTCAGGGGACTGTTCGTGCCGGTGAACAAGCACGGCCGTCAGGATGCCGGAAGCGTGGAGGCTTTCAATAACGCTTTCGCATCCGATGTGCCGATAGTGACCTTCCCCGCCGGGCTCTGTTCGCGCCGCCGCCGCGGGGTCGTGCGCGACCTCGAATGGAAGCCCAATTTCGTGAAGAAGGCGGCCGCTTACGGCCGGGATGTGGTGCCTGTCTATTTCAACGGCAGGCTCTCCGACTTCTTTTACCGGCTGTCGAACCTGCGTACCGCGCTCGGCATCAAGGCCAATATCGAGATGCTCTATCTTGCCGACGAGATGTTCCGTCAGGCAGGCAGCGATTTTGAAATCATCATCGGGAGACCGATACCGTCCGCTTCCCTGCTGGAGGGAAGGACGCCGGGGCAGGCGGCCGATTACGTCAGGCGCGCCGTGTACGCGCTGGGGAGAGGCTGACGATTTCCCTCTCCTTCGGGCGGTCTGCGAGCGCGGCCGGAGGCGGGCCTTTCCATGCAGTTGTCTCAGTGTTCATCCATACAATAAAACGGATACCATGAAACCGATAATAGAAGCCGTACCGAAGGAACTCATCGAACGGGAACTAACCGAGGAGCGCCTGCTGCGTGCCACCAACAATGCGGGAAACTTCATTTACACGATAAAGGCGGCGGAGGCTCCCGACATCATGCGGGAGATAGGCCGTCTGCGTGAGCTCGCATTCCGGCAGGCCGGGGGCGGTACGGGGAACGAGGTGGATGTCGACGAACAGGACCTGGCTCCGGACGGTTATACGCAGTTGTTCGTATGGGACCCGGTAGCCCGTGAAATCCTTGGCGGCTACCGCTACATTATCTGCGATTCCCCTTATCCGAAAAATCTCTCGACGGAACACTATTTCCGTTTCAGTGACAGGTTCCGGCAGGAGGTGCTGCCCTATACCATCGAGCTGGGACGTTCGTTCGTGCAGCCGCGCTATCAGCGTACCCGCGATGCGAAGAGCCTCTATGCGCTCGACAACCTGTGGGACGGACTCGGTGCGCTGATAGTGGAGAATCCCGACAAACAGTATTTTTTCGGCAAGGTGACCATGTACGGGCACTATGACAAGGAGGCGCGCAACATCCTGATGTATTTCCTGCAGAAATATTTTCCGGACAGGGACGGCCTGCTCGAACCGCTCTATCCCGTCGAGATGAACATCGACGTGCCGGCCATGGAGCGGATATTTGCCGGAGGAAGTTATATGGACGACTACCGGACACTCGTCAATGAACTGCGCAAGCGGGACGAGTTCATTCCGCCGATGATAAATTCATACATGAATCTGTCGCCTTCGATGAAGGTTTTCAGCACCGTACACAATCCCGATTTCGGAGAGGTGGAGGAGACGGGCATCCTCGTCCGGATAAAGGACATCTACCCGGAGAAGGCGGAGAGGCATACGCGCGGCCTGCTGCAGAAGCTGAAGAAGCGGATAAAATCGGTTTCGGGCGGCGAGTGAGCCGGGCCGGCACGCTGCGGGCGTTTGCGGAAGCTGCGGTTTGGGCTGCGGCGGCATACATTGCCGCCGCAGCTCTTTTACGGGGGGCGGTATGGCGGAAGTGTCGGAGGAGCGGAGTCCGTTCGGAAGTACCTGCCCCCGTATCCGGTACCGGGGACGGATTATGATATGCGCGGGTTTCTGATTAATTTTGCGGTATGAACGGGAAGACCATCACGGAGGAGCAGTTGCTCGAAGCCCTGCGGAGGTATTGGGGGTACGGTTCGCTGCGCGGAACGCAGTCCCGGACGATTCGGTGCGTGCTCGAAGGCCGGGATACCCTTTCGCTGATGCCTACCGGTGGCGGCAAGTCGCTGACCTACCAGCTTCCCGGTCTGCTGATGGAGGGGCTGTGCGTGGTCGTGACGCCTCTCGTGGCGCTGATGAAGGACCAGGTCGATTCGCTGCGCCGCCGCGGTATCCCGGCGGTCGCCATCCACTCCGGCATGAGTCCGCGCAACATCGACATCACGCTCGACAATTGCGTGTACGGCGACATCAAATTCCTGTATGTCTCTCCCGAACGGGTGGCGGGCGAACTGTTCGCGGCCCGGCTGGCCAAGATGAACGTGAATCTGATAGCGGTGGATGAGGCGCACTGTATCTCGCAATGGGGGTACGACTTCCGTCCGGCTTACCTGCGTATCGCCCGGATGCGCGACATCCTGCCGGCGGTGCCCGTGCTCGCGTTGACGGCTTCGGCTACGGAGCCTGTGGCGCAGGATATCATGGAGAAGCTGGCGTTCCGCGAGCCCAACGTCGTCCGGAGCGATTACGCTCGGCCGAACCTGTCGTTTTCCGTCCGGCATACGGATGACCGGAAGGGGCAGTTGCTGCGGGTGATAGGGAATGTGCCGGGGAGCGGAATCGTCTATGTCCGGACGCGTGACGCCGCGGAGCTGCTTGCCGCGGAGCTGAAGGAGGAGGGTATTGCGGCCGAGTATTACCATGCGGGGCTGCCTCATGGCGAGCGGACCCTGCGGCAGAACGAATGGACGGCGGGAAAGACGCGGGTGATGGTGGCCACCAACGCATTCGGCATGGGAATCGACAAGCCCGACGTCCGCTTCGTGGTGCATTACGGGCTCTGCGCTTCGCTGGAGGAGTATTATCAGGAGGCCGGGCGGGCCGGAAGGGACGGCCGTCGTTCCTATGCCGTGCTCATCGTCGCTTCCGACGACCGGGAGCGTTTGACACGCCGTTTCTCCTCCGAATTTCCCACCATAGCGCAGATAAAGGATATCTATGTCCGGTTGATGAATTATCTCGGGGTGGCCATCGGGGAGGGGAAATTCTGCTCGATGGCGGTGAACCTGTACGATTTCTGTACCCGTAACCGTCTCTTCATGGGAACGGTGCAGAATGCGCTGAAGATACTCCAGCAGAACGGTTACCTCGTCTTCACGGACGACGAGGAGAATCCCGCACGGCTTATGTTCTGTGTCAGCCGCGACGACCTCTATTCGCTGCGTGTTGAACGCGAGGACCTCGATAATATCCTGCGCACCATTCTGCGGCTCTATACCGGTGTATTTACCGGTTTGCGCCCGGTGGATGTGCAGGAGATGGCCATCTATACCGGTTATACCGAAGAGCGCGTGATGGAGCTGCTCAAGACGTTGTGGCGCCTGCATGTGATACGGTTCGTCCCCAAGAACCGCAGCCCCATGGTATTCCTGACCGACAACCGGCTCCCGGATGCCGACGTGTACATTTCGCCGGGGAGTTACCGGGCACGCAAGGAGACGGCCGCCCAGCGGCTGGAGGCCGTGTTCGCCTATGCTGCCGATACGGAGCGGTGCAGGAGCGTGGTCTTGCAGGAGTATTTCGGACAGAAGGATGCCCGGCCCTGCGGGGTGTGCGACATCTGTCTTGCGCATAGGAAGCGGGGGACGGTCGGGGAGGGGATGGCCGGCGAGATTCTGAAAAGAATCCCGGCCGGCGGAATAAGTCCGAAAGATTTGGCCGGACAGTTCGCTGCCGCGCCCGAAAAGGTGGCCGCAGCGGTCGATGCGCTGGCCGCGGAGGGTAAAATTTCGGTCATGCCGAACGGATTACTCGTGATTAATCGGTAACTTTGCAGACCGCCCGGTTGGCGGTTTTGCCTGTATGCTTGTACGATGAGCTGTTTCCGGAACAACATAACGAATGAAGAGATAACCGCGATGCCGAAGTGCGCTTTCCCCGGTACGGTCGAGATTGTCGATACGGAGGAGAAGGCCGTTGCGGCGTGTGCGTACCTCATGGCCCAGTCGGCGCTCGGATTCGATACCGAGACGCGGCCGTCGTTCAAGGCGGGCGTGTCGAACCGGACGGCGCTTCTGCAGCTCGCTTCGGCCGACCGTTGTTTCCTCTTCCGCCTTTCGCAGATGAAGTTCGTGCGCGAGGTGGCGCGGGTGCTCGAAAGCGGCGACGTGGTGAAGGTAGGGGCTGCCGTGCGCGACGACATCAAGGGGCTGCAAAGGCTCCGTTGGTTCAGGCCGCAGGGGTTCGTGGACCTGCAGAGTGTTGCGGGGGAGTGGGGCATCGAGGAGAAGAGCGTCCGCAAGCTCGCGGCGATAGTGCTCGGCAGTTCGGTTTCCAAGGCGCAGCGGCTGAGCAATTGGGAAGCGGCCACTCTCACGAAAGCGCAGATAGGGTATGCGGCGACGGATGCCTGGGTCTGCCTGGAGATATATAACAGATTAATGAAGGAACCCAGATGACGAAGATATTCCTGAAACGCGGCAAGGAGGAGTCACTCGGCCGTCGCCACCCGTGGGTCTTTTCGGGAGCCATCGAACGGATGGAGGGGGAGCCCGCCGAAGGCGATGTGGTGGATGTCTATTCGCGGCAGGGGGAGTTCCTTGCCAGGGGCCATTATCAGATAGGTTCCATCACGGTGCGGATACTGACTTTCGTGCAGGAGGAGATTGACGCCCGGTGGTGGCTGGAGCGGTTGCGTGCCGCTGTCGGGGTGCGTCGGGCCGTCGGGCTTGTCGGGAATCCGATGACGGACTGTTATCGTCTCGTGCACGGCGAAGGCGACGGATTGCCCGGACTCGTCGTGGATATTTACGGCGATACGGCGGTGGTACAGGCCCACAGCGTCGGCATGTACCGTTCGCGCGATGCGGTATGCGATGCCCTACGGAGGGTTTACGGCGGTGCCTTGGCGGCTGTCTACGACAAGAGTGCGCAGACACTTCCCTATAAGGCCGATACGGGGGCCTGCGACGGCTATCTGTATGGCGGAGACGGTACGACGGAGCGGATTGTCACCGAAAACGGCAACCGGTTCCATGTCGATTGGGGCGCCGGCCAAAAGACGGGCTTCTTCCTTGACCAGCGGGAAAACCGGGAACTCGTCCGGCGTTACAGCAGCGGGCGTGCCGTACTCAATACGTTCAGTTATACCGGCGGTTTCTCCGTATACGCTCTGGCGGGCGGGGCGGAACGGGTCGTATCGGTGGACAGCTCGGCCGGTGCCGTCCGCCTCGCGGAGCGGAATGTCGCGCTCAATTTCGGCGACGGCGCACCGCACGAGGGGGTGGCGGTCGATGCGTTCGATTACCTGAAAGAGATGGACGGCAGTTTCGACCTCGTCATTCTCGACCCTCCGGCCTTCGCGAAGCACCACAAGGTGCTGGGCAACGCCATGAAAGGTTATATGCGCCTGAACGCAAGGGCGCTCTCGCAGATAGCTCCCGGAGGTATTCTCTTTACTTTCAGTTGTTCGCAGGCGGTGAGCCGCGAACTTTTCCGAACGGCGGTCTTCACGGCGGCTGCCGTTGCGGGGCGCAATGTCAGGATACTCCATCAACTGACGCAGCCTGCTGACCATCCCGTAAATATCTACCATCCGGAGGGGGAGTACCTGAAGGGGTTGGTGCTGTACGTGGAGTGACCGTCCGCCGTGCAGCGGATGCATCGGCACATAACCTCCCTTGCTTCCGGTCTGGAACGGCAATGACGGCGGACAGGGGAAGCGCCGACGGTTTTGTTCGTGCGGATGCGTGGAGCGGACGGACTATTTGACTGCTTCGCTGAGTTCGGTGCCGGGGCGAAACTTGACGACGTTTTTGGCCGCTATCCGGATAGGGGCTCCGTTGCGCGGGTCCCGTCCGGTTCGTGCATGTTTCCTCTCTATTGCGAAGGTGCCGAATCCGGCCAGGGTGACTTTTTCGCCGCTGATGAGCGCGGCGGTTGTTATTTTCATGAAAGCCTCCAGGCTCCTTTTCGCTTCGCCTCTGGATATTCCCGCTTCCGAGGAGATGGATTCGATTAACTGCGTCTTGTTCATTTTAAGTCGGTCTTGCGATGGTGATACGGATGGTTCGGCGGGCAGGGGGCACGTTGCCGCCCGTTCCACAAAATAACTAAAAATAATCTCCAAATCCAAACCTTGTCGTTTCGTCTCGCGGTATTAAGCGAGGGGCTGTGCCTGCGGCGCCGTCCGCAGATACAGACCGTTGACATGCCGTAGGACGGGGCCGGGCTGTGCGGCGGGCGGAGCGGCATCGTGGGGAGATAACCCGTCGGTATGGCTGCGGAACGGTGCCGTACCGTCCGGCCGCCGGTTTGGATAAGTCGAAAAGAGGTTATACTTTTGTGTCTGGAAAGATGGCAGAGTGGTCGATTGCGGCGGTCTTGAAAACCGTTGAGCTGCAAGGCTCCGGGGGTTCGAATCCCCCTCTCTCCGCTGAACTTACTGGACAGAAATGGACAGTAAACGGACAAAAAGCTACAAATCAATGATTTGTGGCTTTTTTTATTGCCCGAAAGTCCTGCTTCCAAGACTTCAAAAGTACGGTAAAAGACAAAGTTTCGTTACTAAATCGTTACCTATTCCCCGCCGGACAAAAACGGTAACGATTTGTCCATAAATGACCTGATAATGACTATATTAGTCCATAGTCTGCATAACTCGAAAACGAGAGGTAAAAACTAATTTTGCAACTAAAAATTTTGAGTTATGAAATCGACATTCAAGGTTCTTTTTTATTTGAAGAAAGGTTCTGAAAAGAAAAACGGCGAGGTTATGATTATGGCACGCATCACCATAGACGGCAAACTTTGCCAGTTCAGTACGAAACAGAGCATCCAGCCCGACAACTGGAGCATTGCTGCGGGCAAAGCCAAAGGTAGGGATGCCGGGAGGATAAACGCCCTTTTGGACGACATACGTTCTTCCCTGAATACCATTTACCACGAAATGCAGCGGCGTGACAACTACGTGACCGCCGAGAAAGTGAAAAACGAGTTCTTGGGACACAGCGAGAGCCACGAAACAATCCTTTCATTGTTCCAAAAGCACAATGACGATGTGAAGCAGCTTGTGGGCATATCCAAGACGATAGCGACCTACCGCAAGTATGAAGTGACCCGCCGCCACCTCGCTGAATTTATCCAAAGCAAGTACAACGTATCGGACATATCCATAAAGGAGATAAGCCCGATGTTCATTACCGATTTTGAGTTGTATTTGCGTACCGCCTGCAAGTGCGGCTACAACACCACCGCCAAGTTCATGCAGTTCTTCAAGCGTATCATCATTATTGCCCGCAACAACGGCATACTGGTGGGCGACCCGTTCGCCAGCTATAAAATTCGGCTGGAAAAAGTGGACAGGGGTTATCTGACAGAGGACGAGATAAAAATCATCCTTAAAAAGAAAATGGTTTCCGAACGGCTGGAACACGTCAGGGACTTGTTCGTCTTTTCCTGTTTCTGCGGTTTGGCTTACAGCGATGTCGCCAACTTGCGGCAGGAGAATATTCAAAAGTCCTTTGACGGCAACCTTTGGATAATCACCAAGCGGCAAAAGACGAATACGGACGTGAATGTTCCCCTGCTGGATATTCCCAAGATGATTTTGAAGAAGTACAAGGGCAAGTTGCCGGACGGGAAGATACTTCCCGTAATCAGCAATCAGAAGCTAAACGCCTACTTGAAAGAGATTGCCGATATATGCGGTATTAAAAAGAACCTGACATTCCACCTTGCCCGGCACACGTTCGCCACGACCACCACGCTGTCAAAGGGCGTACCCATTGAAACGGTGTCCAAGATGCTGGGACACACAAACATAGAAACTACGCAAATTTACGCCCGCATCACCAACAGCAAGATAGGCAGCGATATGCAGGGGCTTGACAAGAAGTTTGTCGGCATCGAGAAAATTTACAAGGAAGTCGCCATGTGAGTTTTTAGTTACCTATATACTGTTGGTAACAGAACAGGTAACGATTTCGGTAACGAAATTCCACCTAACAAACTATATCCCAATAAAGTACATTCTTTCACCTTGCGGGCAGTCCACCGACTACCCGCATTTTTTATATCCTTTTCCCACTGGCACATTCCCCGAAACGCCAGCCGTGCGTGGCATGGCTGACTGTATTTCGTGAAAAGAGCCGTTGGAAACCCGCACAAGCGTACCGCAAGGTAAACTTGCCATACCCTTGCCTTTCCCACCCGCATGGAGTGTTCCCTAAAAGATGAAAGAGAACAGGCACTTTTCCCCAGTTTCCCTATCTGTAAATCTTCCTCTTACGCAGTCCCCCAGCCGGGACAGTCGTTTTAATCATTTCAATAGGCAAAGGTAGTTACGTGTTCTTCACGATTTTGCAAGGTCGAGCCGTTCCGGTTTGGCGAAAAAATCTTCCCTGCCTTGCGAGGTATTTTTTGCCCAAAACCTTGCAAACTCTAAACACTACCCTTTTACGCCTATGTGAAACGAAAACGACCGACCCGACCGGAAGACGCATAAAAAAAAAGTCGGATTTACGGGAAACAGGAAAAAAGTTCAGTGAAACTTCAACTCCCTCACCTCTCAAATCCGCATAAAATTAAAAACTTAAAAAATTACAGCAATATGGAAGCAAAGGTATTATCGGAAGCAAAAGTTTATGTAGGCACTTATGTCAAGTACAACAACGGTTCATTGTCCGGCGCATGGCTCGACCTTTCGGACTATTCGGACAAGGAAGAATTTTATGAAGCCTGCCGGGAACTTCACAAGGACGAGGAAGATGCGGAATACATGTTTCAGGACTGGGAGAACGTGCCGGAGGGCTTAATCGACGAAAGCTGGATTTCTGAAAACTTCTTTGCCCTGCGTGATGCGGTGGAGGATTTGAGCGACACCGAGCAGGAAGCCTTTTTCGTGTGGTGCAACTATAAAAGCCATGATTTGGGCGAGGAAGATGCGGACGACCTTGTACGGGATTTCCGGGATGAATATCAAGGGGAATATGACGATGAAGAAGATTTCGCCTATGAAATTATAGAAGAATGTTACGACCTGCCGGAGTTCGCAAAGACCTATTTCGATTACAAACAGTTCGCCCGTGACCTGTTCATGTGCGATTACTGGTTTGATGACGGCTTTGTGTTCCGGGCGGCATAACAACCAATCCGGGCGGGGTGTCAAAGCCCTGCCCGCTAAAAACAACCAAGTTTATAACCATAAAAAAATAAGACATCATGCAGTCACTTAACAAAAACGGGGTAAGCATCACCCAAACACCGGGAGAAGAAAAATACGTGAAATGTTGCTTAGGCGCATTCAGGGGACAGATTTATTTTCAATATGACTACCGCCACTTTGACGGCGAACTTTTCAGCACGGTAGCCAAAACGCTGGCAGAGTGCCGCCGCAGGCGTGACGGGTGGATAGCGAAAAAAGAACAGAGTAATAAGTAAATTTTAGGGATATGAAAACGACAGAAGTAAACAAGGAGCTTATCGGCAAGCGTTGCGAGTGTATTTTTACGGGCTTAATGGTAACAGGCGTTATCGAGGACACAGAAGAAAACGAACACACCATAGAGGTAAAAGTTCGTTTCGACCGCCCGCACCAGTGGGGCGATGATTTATATAATGATGTGTGGGCGTGGGGGCGTAAAATTGACGAGTTCGGCACGTTGCGCCATTTGCAACTGTTGGAGGACAAACCGGACTTTCAGACAATGACGGTAGTTTTCGGTGAGCCAATCAGCCAAATAGACCGCAGTGTTTTTGAAGATGTTGCAACGTGGGGTGTCTGTTCCCTGCAAGGCTGGGTAAACAGCTATGAAAGTGTCCGGTTTGTAGCCATAAACGACCATACGGCGGTCATAACGGGCGAATATAACATGGAACAGGTAAAGGTGTGGTTAGAGAAATACACGTCCATAAAGAGCCTTAAAATCAGTTGATAGAGAACGGCGGCTGTTTGCCGCCGTTACTTTCTTCCGTGAGCCTGCCAGCGGGTGAAGAAAGTAACAAAGAAGCCGCTCGTTTCCCTATCATGGAAACAGCCCGCCGATGCTTCCCGGCGGGCTGTCTGCCCAATATTTACGCTTTGCGTATCATTAAACGAATATCACAGCTACAAATCCTCACAGTGAATAAATTTTACACTAAGTATGCACACGGTTTCTTCTTCCTCGATGTCGTATTTCCAAGTCCGCTTATTGACAAGCATTTCCGTGTCGTTGTCAAACCATTCCATAACGGGCATATCTTCTTCTTCGTCCACCCATTTGAAAACCTGATTGGACGGTATTTTCCACAATTCAGCCCTGTCACGTGCGGAAATGCAGTCCTTATCCACGATAATGATGTCACCTACTGCCGGAACCGTATCTGTTTCCAACGTGGTTTCTATATACCACGAGATACCTTTTATATCCAATTCTATTTTTACCATGTCATTTTATTGTTAGGGGGTTATTGTTTCCGTTTCTTCTTCGCTGTTGTCATTATTAAATGATAGTGTAAGTTGCTGCATCTGTCCGAAGCTGTCGATAATATAAATGTCAATCGTCTGCTGGTCTGTCGATGCCGAGGTGTAGTAGAGCCTGAATGTTTCTTTCTCCAACGGGTAAAGGTCATTGAGCAAAAGCACCGTGCCGTTATCCATTTCCAGCTTTCCTTTGCCGTCCGGCTGGAAATACCGTATCTGATAGGCAGTCGGCTGGTAATAGCCGCCACGCACCAGTCGGCAGCGTATTTCGGCGGTTTCCCCGACTTTCAGCCTTTTGGGTACTGGCAGTGTTTCGATGCTGAACGGGTACGCCTGCTGAATATCCAAGTTGTCATTACAGGCGGTGACAAGCACGAGGGCGGCCACGATGTAGCAGCCCATGATGATTTTATACATTACATTCTTCATATACATTATTATATAGCGGTCAGTTGATAATGAATTTCAGTCCCAAAGATACCTGCGTGTGGAACTTGCCTATGTCCGAGCCGAACAACGCCCGTTCCCTTGCGTTCAACAGCAGAGCCACCCGGTCGGTCAGGTAGGTTTCCAGTTCCAGCGTCAGCGCACCGCCGTAAATGAAGCAGTCCTTATCCAGCAAGGTAGAGCCGTCCGGCAGCAGCTTTTCGCTTCGGTTGCTTGTTTCGTACCCGGCGAGAGCCGACAAGCCCAATGAAAGGAAAAAGGTCTTTCGTCTGTCCGATAGGAATTTCAGGTAATAGCCGCCCTCTGCGGTGAACTGTTCTACGGGTATCTGCATATCCTTGTAGTCATACTTCTTGTGCAGGTATTCGCCGCCAATCACCCAGCGGTTGGCGTTCTTGGTGTAAACGCTGTACGCCGCCCCGATATGGTAGGCGAAATCACTGCCAGCGTTCCAATGCACCCCGTCCGTCATGCCCGCCGTGACCTGCAAGCCTTTCATGCCCGGCAGGTATCTTTGTGCGTGTGCCTGAAACGAGGTCAGGCACAGCGCAAAGAGCATCATTATAAAGATGTGTCTTTTCATTCCCTATTTGATTTTTAGTTCGTCAATCACTTCTGCGTTCACGATGTCGGCGTTTTCCACCCGTATGGTCTGATGCCGCCCGCCGTTCTTCTCGTAGAGTTCCACGACCAGCAGCTTGTCGTCAGGAATGGTAAACTTCGGCAGGGCGTACACCGTGCGCACGGTCGATTTCCCGGCAATCTCTATCACCTCGTTGTAGCTGCGTACCGCATCCAGTACCGTTTCCTGAATAGCCGTGCGTTTGGGCACTTTTTTATCGGTTATCTTAAACCTGATGAAGTCCGTGTCGAAAGGCACGTTGGAACTGTTCTTTGTCTGCGTGTGCACGTAGAGCATCCCGTTATAGGTGTAAATCCCCTTGATTAAGAACTGTATGCCGAAACGCTTGCTACCCAAGTGGCGCACTTTCCGGTCATTGTTCTTGTAGATGCTCTGCATTATCAGCTTCACTAATAGCGGGCTTTCACCCGCCAGTTCCCGGAAATGGATGTTCATCCGGGTATGTGAGAAGTCGGACGTATCTTCATTCTCCAAGAAGTCCTTCATCTCGATGTTGAGCATTTCCGGTTCACGGGCGTACTTGGCGTTGAACGAAAAGAAACTGCCGTCCTCGCAGATAACGGAGAAGTTCGTTTCTCCCGGAAAGCCCTCTGTCGTGGCTTTCACCCTGATTACGTTCTCCGCACCGTCCGCCTTGCCCGCTATGATGTGGTTGCTTCCCAAATCGACATAGCGGACGGCGGCGGGGAAGATGATATGCACCGTCTTGGCAAAGGTCACTTCCACGCCGTAGGGCGTAACCATTTGGCGGTACGGGAGTTTCCGGGTAATCCCCCGGTACAAGTCGTTGCCAGCCGCATACTTCACGGTGTCAGCGGTTTGTGCGTTTGCCGCACACACGCCCAGCAAGAGGGCGAACAATCCAAAAATCTGTTTCATTGCTAATTGAAATTTTAACGGTTGATAAAATGGTTATTGTTGTTTGGCATACAGCATGACTTTATAGCCTGCTTTCAGCTTCACTTTCACGGTTCGGAACTTCTTGGCGAGGTAGCCGGACGTTCCTTGCAGCAAGCCCCTTGTCACGTCCATAGCCACCTGCTGCCCGGCACTTTGGGCAAAGGATATGCTTGTACCCAGCCCGCTACCGATGTTCGCCATTGCTTCGTTGAACGCTTCCTGTTCCATTGAGGACGGGACGGACAGCCCCTTTTGCCCGTCCGTGTCGAACACGGCAAGCTCCACCGGGATGATGTTGCCAGCGTACTCAATCGAAGACACCAGTATGTCGAGCCGTTCGCCCTGCACCTTTGCCGTACCCGCTACAAGGGTATTTTTCGGCACGACTATGTTCCCTGCCTGCATAGGTTCGAGCAGCCGGAGTTTCACCGCCTGCCCGTCCGTCAGCGTTTGGTCTTGGTGGATGCAGGCGGCTACCGTGTTCTTTCCCATAGCGTAGCCCGTGCCTACCGCCGTGTTGAAGCCGTAGTTTCGTGGCTGGCTGTAAGCACGGATGAAGTCGGCATCGTTCATGGGCTGCTGCAATCCCGATACGGTCGTTTCCCGGATTGCTTGCACGGGTTGGGCTTGCGGCTTTTGGGTGACAGTCCCGGCAACAGGCACTTGTGCCACCTGCCCGTTCTGCCCGCCGTCATTCATATACCTTGCCGCCAGTTCGTAGGACTTTTCCAAGAGTGCCATTTGGTCGTCAGTGGTGGGTGTGGCGTTCTGCTGTTGTTGCAGTCGGTCGGTCAGTTCCGCCACCTGCCGCTTCAAGTCCTCTTTTTCCTCGTCCACCGCCGGGGTTTCGTAGAACGTGCTTAACTGGCGGTTGATGTCCCGGTAAGCCGCCCGTGAAGAAGCACCGCCGCCCCTTTGGGGCTTCGCATCATCTTCCGGCATCAGGTCGATTTCCGCTTGCGGTTCTTCCGTTTCATCGTCCCCCGTGAAACCGAAGTCCTGCAAGGATTGTATCTTGTCCTGCTGTTTGCGGTTCAGCATTGCTTGTTCGTATGCCTTTTGCTTGTCGGCTATAATCCCGTCCTCTGCGGGCAGGGGTATGTCGGCGTTGAAGCCGCCCACGCTTTCCACATTCACATTCTCTTTGCCGGAGGGGGCGAATATCAGGTACATGCACCCGGCAAAGGCAAGGAACATCAGCGGGAAGACTATCATTTTCCTGCGCTGCTGTACCTGTTGGGGTGTCAGTTCCTTTTTAGGCTTATTTTCTTTTGGGGGCTTCCCATTTGTTGGTGAAGTAGATATGCTACTTTCATTCTTCTGTACTTCGTCCATTGTTCAGTCTGTTTAATAAGTTGATACTGTCGCTATCGTGTAGCGGGTATTGTTTGATGTGTTCTATTTGCAGCCGCCTGCCGTCCCGTTTCCCGATATTGTAGATTGATGAAACGGTGATGTAGATAGACAAGCCGCCGAAAAAGAAGAACATCAGGAGGATAACCGCCAGCCTTTTGCCCGGCGTAATCCGTCCGCACATTCGGCGCAGGCGGTCGTCTGCCCAGTCCTGCACCTTTTCGATGTAATTTCGTTTTCTTTCCATAAGGCTATCTTTTAATGGTCTGCAAATCCTTGTTCTCGGTAATGGTGAACGCTTCGATGATGAAGCCGTGCGGGTTGTTGTCGCTCCGTGTTGCGTTAAGCAACCGGCACGAGGTGACAAGGCTTCGCACCGTCAGGCTGCTTTCCCGGACAATCAACTGGCGGGCATACGTGTTCACCTTGTAGGGGTACTGGTCGAAGTCGCACTTCACGCTGTCAATCTCCACCGTCTGCGTGACGTTTCCGGAAATCACCCGGTTGTAGTAGCCCTTTTCCGCCAAGTCCTTGTAATAGTTGAAAGCGGTCTTGTCGGCGAGAAACAACGAGCGTTTGATGTTGCTTTCGATAGCCCCCTTTTCGGGTGATAAGGTGAAGAAAAGTTCGTGGAAACGCCGCACGTGCGACTTCGCTTCCACGGGTCTGTTCTGTGCCATGTCCTGCGAGAGTGCCAGCATCAGGCTTTTGCCGTTGTCGAGGACGTATATCTTCTGCCGCTGCTTCTCGGCGAAGCTGTACGAGTTCCACACGGCAAAGCCCGTCACCAGTGCGCACAGGCAGATGAATACCAGCGCAAAGAGCCGGATTTGCCGGAAACTCGTTTCGATATTGTTCAATGACTTAAATTCCATATCCTTAAAAAATTGATGTTGTTTATTTGAGTAGTTTTCCCGATACCTTTCCACCGACTGCGCCAACCGCAGCCCCGGCGACCGACCCGGCTTTCGACACGTTGCGGTTATAGGCGGACATACCGCCAGCCGACACAATCCAGCTTGCCACCGTTGGAATGGTGAAGTAACCCACGATGCCAATAATCATAAAGATTACATACACGGTGCTGCTCCCGTCAGGGATGAAATTCGGGTCTGAAAGTTCCTGAATATCCTTTTGGAGCATCAGCGTTTGTATGCGAGCCAGCACACTGCTGAACAAGTCCGACACGGGTAGCCACAGGTAAATGGAGATATAGCGTGAAATCCACTGGGTCAGCGTGCTTTGGAAACCGTCATAGACGGAAATGGCGAACGCTAGCGGACCCAGTATCGAAAGTACAATCAGGAAGAACGTGCGTAGCGTGTCTATAATCAGCCCCGCCGCCTGAAAGAGCATTTCCAGCAATTCCCTGAACCAGTCCCGGACGGACTTCTTGATGTTATAAGCCGCCCTGTCCATGTACATACCCGTCATAGTCACCATGTCGGAGGGCGACCACCCCAGTTCTTCCAGTTGCCTGTCAAATTCCTCGTCCGATGCGAGGTAAGCCGTTTCGGGGCTTCGCATCAGGGCT
>ENA-UOJD01002027-UOJD01002027.1-human-gut-metagenome-genome-assembly--contig:-P48-NODE-2027-length-17951-cov-6.472117_pt1 | contig 17951 bp, 17 predicted proteins | sample MGYA00242342_ERZ723889 | MGnify/ENA metagenome assembly ERZ723889
TTTTGCATCTTATAATATATCGGTTCAAATATTTGTTCAAACAGTTTATTATATATTCTGTCAAAAAAATCTTTTGAAGTTTTACCAAGTCTTGATATTACTCTATTTTTATCGATATATTTTGCTTCGTACAGCATAACAACAGTATTTTTTTGAAAGCCATCATTAGGTGTTCCTACTTCAAATTCAGGATAAATTTTCCCATTTTTATCCTTTCTAGGTAACCCACTTGTACATGGAAGTATGAATATTTTTGTAGACGTTTCCTTTATAACAATCGCAGGATGAATATACGCAAATTCTCTATTATAATTACTCCACCCTAAATCTACTAAGATAATTTCACCCAAACTATATTTAGTAAAATTGTTTTGTTTAGTTGCAGATAAATGTTTTTCATTTGACTCAATCCACAATACTATTTCATATGCAGATTGTTCTGTTAGCTCAAATTCGTAATTCTTCAAAGAAGTAAAAAATTCCTTTTTCAGCTTTTCATCTTGCATAAACTTTATGTTTTTAAATTTTGTATCATTTCTTTTTATTAGTTTTATGATATCTTTATTTATTTCCATATATCTTATCCCTCCTTATTTTTTTCTCTCTTAACGTACTGTTATTTTGTCTTTTATATTATCGAATTTGCTTTCTCCTATTCCAGATACATTTTTCAAGTCTTCTATTGTTTTGAATTTTCCATTTTGTTTTCTGTAATCTATTATTTTTTGAGCTGTTGACTCACCTATTCCTGGAAGTGATGTTAGTTCTTCTAATGTTGCTGTGTTTAAATTTACAGTACTGCTTTTTCCAGTTGTGTCTTTATAATCTTCTATTTCATCTGCTTTATTAGGCACATAAATTTTGTCTCCATCATTTAATAATTGTGCTAAGTTTAATTTATTTAAGTCTGCTTCTTCTGTTTCACCCCCAGCAGCCTCTATGGCATCTACTATTCTCTGCCCGCTTTTTAGTATAACAATTCCTGGATATTTTACTTCTCCTATTATATGTATTGTTATCTCCTCGTTTTCTTCGTCTTCTGTTTCCTCTTCATTTTCCGTTGTAACAGCCAATGTATCATCATATGTATAATCGTTTTTCGATTCTTTATAAAAGTATAACCCAATTACAACAATAGCAATAACTATGGCTATACCTATAATTATTTTTGTTTTTAAGTTTAAGCTTTCCATGTTGTTTCCTTTCTTTAGAAAATTTCTTTTTAACCATTACTTTAAAATTTAATTTTACCTATATACCCATTGAAAAATCATGTATTTTAATGTATTATATACATACATTTTACAAAGGAGATATCATGCAATTTTTTCATAAGTTTAAGAAGATTACTTTTTTATTTTTTATTTTATTAACATTAAATACTAATTTAATATATGCTGAAAGTATAAATGGTTCTGCTACTGGTGCTAATGCAAGTGTTTCTAGCACTAGTACTAATATAAATTTAGCTACGGATGCAGATATAAATTCTTATAATACAACTGTAAATTCTAACATTCCTAGTACATATTCGCCTGCGTGTATTTTGATGGATCAAAACTCTGGCAAGATTTTATATAGCAAGAATGCAAATACAAAAATGTATCCAGCAAGTACCACTAAGATTATGACCGCAATTTTAACTCTTGAGAATTGTAAACTAGATGATGTAGCAACGGCTAGCCACAACGCAGTATATTCTATTCCATATAGTTATTCAGTTGCTACTATTCAAGAAGGTGAAGAACTTACTATTGAACAGCTTTTGAATGTTTTGCTTATTCCTTCTGCAAATGATGCTGCAGTTGTTTTAGCCGAACACATTGCAGGTTCTGTTGAAGCTTTTGCAGAGATGATGAATAATAAGGCCGTAGAAATTGGTTGTAAAAATACGCATTTCGTAAATCCTAATGGAATTCATAATGAAGACCATTATTCAACTGCTTACGACTTGGCTTTAATGGGTCAATATGCAATGAAGTTTGATGTTTTTAGAAGCATTGTTTCTAAAACTTCATACTCATTACCTGCTACTGCCAAATATGATAAGGAAGATAGATTATTTAACATAACAAATGATTTAATTAAGAAGAATTACAGCTCTTCTCCAAGAAATTACTATTATGAATATGCTACTGGTGCTAAGACTGGTTACACAGATGCAGCAAAGAGTTGTATAGTTGCCACAGCCACAAAAGATGATGTTTCTTTAATTGCAGTTGTTTTGCATGACAGCACAACTGATGAAGGTTTAAGCCAAAGAGCTTTAGACTGCAAGGCATTGTTTGAATATGGTTTTAACAATTATTCTGAAAAAACTATTGTAAATAAGACTGATGTTGCTAAACAGATTACTGTTGAAAATGCTACTAAAGAAACTGAAAATTTAGATTTATTATATGACGATAGTTTGGAAGGATTAATACCAAATAATGTTGATATTTCAACATATACGCCAAACATAAAACTTTCTGATAATATATCTGCTCCTATTTTTGAGGGCACAAAACTTGGAACTGCTACATTTGACATAGATGGTTTTAGTTATACATGTGACTTGGTTGCATCTCATACTGTATATAAATCTAACTACACAAAAACATTGATGGAACTTGCATTATTAATAATTTTCTTATTTATATTGGCGAAATTCTTACATTTTATAAATAATAGAAAAAATAATAACAGGACCAATAATTATAAAAAATCTAAAAACTCTAAAAATATTAGAAGCAAAAATTCAAGAAATTCTAAAAATAGAAAATATGCTAGTAACACTAGAAGCTCAAAAGCCGTAGTCAAAGCTAAAAATTCAAAACCTGCAAAAAGAACTTCTACTAAAACTCTTTTTAAACATCTTGGCATCTTTAATCATAAAGACTATGAAAAAAGTTATATTGATGACTTTTATCCAAAATATTAAAGCACAGAAAAATAGGGCTATGTACCCTATTTTTCTATGCTTTTATAAAACTTATCCTATATTATTTGGTTGTGTTTGTTGTAGCTTCATCTTCACTGCTTGTTGTTGATGGAAATAACTCATTAACTAGAGCTTTTGTTTTTCTTTCGTTTGCAATGTATAATGAAACTCCATTGCACATTTCTACATCTCCTGGAACCATTCCAGTTTTTATGTTATCTGCATCAAACTTAACTGCATATGGAACATATGCTTTAATTTCATTGAAGTCTAGGTTTGTTTTTACGTTTTCTGACATTATATCTATTACCTGTTTTAACTTGAATATATTCTGTGGTTTTAATGTTTGCTTTAATGTTGCAATTATAAACTCTCTTTGAGTTCTCATTCTTCCCAAATCTTGTTGTCCGTAAGAACTTGGGTATGTAGAGCCATCATTGTTATGTCTAAAACGCAATAATTGTTCTGCTTTTGCTCCGTCAATTAACTGTTCCCCAGCCTTTAAATCTATATATAAATTTTGGTCTGTATCTTCAGTGTAATGCATGTCTATTGGTACATTAAATGTAACCCCTCCAATAGCATCAACTAGCTTTATTAATGCTTTTGTATCTATAATTACATAATTTTCTAGATTTAAACCTGTTAGTGCATTTATTCTATCTATTGCCTCTGGTATGTTTGTACCACTTCTAAATACTGTATTTATCTTATAACTTGCAAGATAATTTTGCGTTGCTGTATTTCTATTTCTCCTTCCAACATATGTATCTCTTGGAATTGACATTAGTGAGGCTTTCTGCGTCTTTGGATTATATGAAGCTACCATTATTGTATCTGCTAACTTATAATCATCTACACCGCTCTCCCCCATTATTAGAACTTGTATAGGCTCTAAGTTTTGCAATTTTTCAGTATCTTCGCCAAGTATAGTTGCCAATGCTCCAGTTAAGCCACCGCCATTTTGATATATTTTATATCCGAAAAGTGTTCCGGCTAATATTATTGCTAATAATAAAATTGTTACTACAACCCTTTTTACTTTTCTAACAGTTTTTACTTTCTTCTTTGCCTTAACTGGCTCTTGTTTTTTTATTCTCATATTTGGTTGTTTTTGCTTAACTTGTTTATCGTTATTTTTCTTATTGTTCTCTTCTGGCATGGCATGTCTGCCACGAGACTTTTCATCAGTCTTTTTATTTCTACTCAATAGTATCACTCCCACATAACTTTATGATTAACAGTATAGCAAATATACGAAAAAATAGCAATAGAAATTGAAGAATTTCAATTGATATAAAATCATAAAAAAGTAGATGTTAGTTTTAAAATTAACATCTACTTTTTTGTATTTTATTTAAATAGTAAGTTTAATATTATGTTATTATTGTACAGCATTTCTCCTAAGCTTGATTTTGCTATTGCTGTAACTACTGCATTGTTTGCCCAAATTACGCTTGTTAGTGATATTACGGCAAGAACTGCATATACAATAACTATTCCCTCTATTGCTCCATATGCTAATCCACCTAGTTTATCTACTTGCTTTATTACTGGAAGGTCTGTTAGTATTTTTGCAAATAGACTTATTAATACTAGTATTACTCTTACTGCTAAAAATATTACAATGCCTGAGCCTATATTTACTATTGTTATTGTTGTGTGGTCTATTACATTGGCTTTTACTTCGTCTGTTGCATTTTCTATTTCTTTATTTATGTTATCCATTATTGTTGATGGAACGTTTTCTTCTGTATTTTCTGTTTTATCTTCAACACCTAATGTTGCACTTAATGTTGTTCTTATGTTATCGTATATTACTGTATTCTCTATTACTGCATTTGCAACTGGTTTATATAAAACAAATGCTACAACTATTGCTATTATAAATGAAAGTAACTTTATTAAACTTCCTGTTAGTCCTTTTTTATATCCTAAAAATATGAATAGTAAAACTACTGCTATTATTATTAAATCTACTATTATCCCCATACTTTCCCCTCCTTTTATAACTTAATAAGTTCAATCTTATTTCTATAAATTATTCCTGCCACTTCATTTGAAATGACTATTTTTCTAACCTCTTGATTTGATGTGTATTTTTTTATTAGCCATCCATTTGTATCTACAAAGTGTATTTCAGAACCTAGATTTAAAGCAATTTTGCTACCACTGCAATACATTTCTTTAATTACACCCTCAAATTTATATGTATTTTCTTTTTGAGTTGTAGAATTTATTATTTTTATTGCTGTGTTTGTTGTAAATAAACTAGCGTTTTCTTCCACATTTTTTACAATATTGTTATCTAGCTCAATGCTGTAATATGTAATTTTTTCTTGGTCTGTATTTATGTCTGTAAGTTTTGTATCTACATTATCTTTTATAACATGAATTTCGTTATCATATTCACACACCAGCTTGTTTTTATTTTGATATTTTATGTTTAATACTAGGCTATTTAATGGTGCATTATATGTATACACTATTGCCTCTGTTGGATTTTCTTTTGCTTTAGCAATTGATAATATTTTTATGTTAGATTGTATAAGTGTTCCACTCGTATTTACTTCTGCAATTCCAACATATTTGTTGTCTTCTGAAATACTTGCATCAACCGCATTAGTACTTGACATATAATATTTAAACATTTCATTTCCAGAATCATCTAGTAATAACACAACAGATTTGTAAGCTGTACCTTTTAATATTATAGTAGAATATCCACTAGAGTTTACACTTATTCGAGAAATATTACCCTCTAAAGTTTTCTCCCATCTTATATTGTTATCTTTTAATAGATATATTTTTGAAGAGTCTTGCTCTGCTATTATTAAATATTTTCCGTTACTAGTCGTAATTGGATTTGTAATTTGTATATTATTTTCTGCCTCAATTTTGCCAGATGAATTGTAAGTTGTTAATGTATTATCTTTTAAGATTGCAATGTATTTTGAATATGCAAATATGTTGCTATTATCATAGTTTTCTAATGTTATGCTTTTTAAATTATCTTGTTCTATAGATTTATTTAAAATATTTGCGTCCATAAATGCCCTAAAATTTTCGTTTGCAGCATACACTAGATATATTACTAATATCAAACAAATAATTACTAGTAGAATTCCTACTCCTATTATTTTTTTCTTATTTATTGTTTTAACTTCATCTTGGTTAAAATATAATAAATTTATATCTTTTTTACTGTCTCCAGAATCTTTCGTTTTAGGTTTCATTCTTTGAATTCCTTCCTTCATTTTTCCTATATAATTTATATCAGTTTTTAGCATTTTTTGCAATACTATTGACCTTTTTTAGTATTGTTATTATTTGAATTATTCCTATAACTCCAAATAATGGATACAGTATTTCTACTAATTTTCCAAAACCTATGTATGCTATTGGAATTTCTGCCAAACACATGGCAAAAGTTATTGTTTTGTATTTTCTTCTGTCTTTTATGTTTTCAGCTACTCCATAACCAGATGAAATTGCAGATGTTAAAATTGCAGTTATTATCGCAATCGAATATACCATTTTTTCTACTGGATGGCACTCGTCTAATATTGTAAGTACTGGTATTTCTACCTTTGAAATATTTACGGCTGATAGAGTTAACATTTGATATATTGCTATAATTAATACGAAAAATATTACTACCGACACCAATGTTATTATTTTATTTTCTCTTTTATTTTTTATATTTGTTGTAAGCAATACTATTATTGGGATTAGTGTTATACTGTTATAACTAGTATATAAAATAGCGCTAAGTATTGATTTTCCAGGATTTTGCGTATTTGTATTTAGATTATTTATTACATTTATTATTGGATAATTTTTTATACTTATTGCTATAATTATTACAACCATTATTGGTACAACTATTAAATTTAATTTTATAATTCCATCCATATTTTTCATTAGCAAAAAATATGTAATAATTGCATTTATGCTTGCAGTGATAATTATTGGAATTTTAAACTCTTGTTTAAAAAATGTGCAAAACCCTGCACACATTATCCAAAATGAGACTAATAAAAATGCATTTATAACATTTTCTAATATTATTTTCACCTTACTACTATTACTTATTTTTTCTAAAAATTCATTGTTACTTTTTATTTGTAATCTTTTTGTTATTGCTATAGTGCTGTATATTATTACTCCTGTAAGTGTTGCCGAAACTATTGCTCCAATAATTCCAAATTTTCCATATTGTCCGAAAAAAATATATATTTCTTTACCTGACGCAAATCCAGCACCGATTATGGTACCTATTATAACAGAAACAGCTTTTACAATATTCATAAATTTAATCCTTTATTAATTATTCAAAGTAATATGAGATTTAAAGCAAGCCTAATTATTGAAAAATTTACATTATTCTATCCACAAGTTACACACATTACTTCTCTTTAAATTTATGAAAGGATTTTTGTTTTATTACTTGTCTAAAAAAATGACGGATAAGTTTTTACCTACCCGCCTAATATATTTTATTTTCTTCTTCTTATTTGCCATACAACAATTCCTAAAATGATTATTGCAACTGGAACTGCAATTATTATTGTTCTAATAATTTTATCTTGTTGTACTGTTGCTGTATATGTTGCAACTCCTGTATCTTTTCTAATTGTAATATTATCTTCTCTATCTGTTAAATAAGATACTGAATTTATTACTAAATCTCTGTTGTTATAGAAGTTTATTGCAACTACTTGACTACTGTTTCCAGAGCTACTATTTAATGTAACATACCAGTCACTTGCAAACATACTGTTTGCAACTAATATTAATTTTGATGTTTTTTCATCATTTATTTTCTTTGTAATAGCTGATGCAATTGGCTCCCCGCCACTCAATAATTTGTCATTTTGTGTTACCGATGACGATGTTATTGATGAGTCTGTTCTTAAGAATGCTGTGCTAGATGCTGTTACTAAATTTTCTACTGTAACGCCTAGGTTTTCTAGCTCTTCACTATCTTTAAAGTTTATAATTCCACCACCTAATATTGCAACATTTCCGCTTGATGCAATGTCTTTTGTAATTTTAGATGAACTGCTTACAGTTGGTAATACTAAGTTTGTGTAACCTACTATTTTACTTGTGTTTTGCTCAAACATTGTACCATTAGAAATTGATGCACCATATACATCTAATATTGCTTGGAAATTTGTTAAGTCTTTATTATCTTTATTTGGATCTTCCAAAATCATTAAGTTTCCGCCATTGTTAATGTATTCTAATATTAAGTCTTTTTCAAATTCTGTAAAATCTTCCTTTAAAGATGTAATTACTAAAACATTACAATCATCTGGCACTTTTGCATTTACTAATAAATCTAAGTCTTCAACATCATTTGCTTCATTTTTTAACAATTCTCTTGCTACTTGATAATAATTTGAATCTTGTGCATGTGTTGTAGAAAAATATATCTTTGGATTTGTTTCTAAATTTACATCCAAAATTGCATTTGTCATTTTTTGCTCTGTTACATCATATTGTTGATATGTTGTATTATCATATGCATAAAAATCATTTGCTGAAACTATTTTGTCTCTGTTATTTGCTTCTACAATTACAACCGCACTTGTTATAGAAGTTCCTAAGCTATATTTTTCTTGCAAATCTGGTCTTTGTGAAGCATCTGTTAATTCTTCGTAAGTTATATTTGAATTTTTTTGGCAATATAATTTAGCATAGTTTATTGCTTCTGGGTAATTTGACATTTGATATAATGTAATTTTTGTTGGTGATTTTACACTGCTAATTTTATCAATTGATTCTTGTGATAAAGAAAACAATTTATTTCCTGTTAAATCTATATCTGCAATGTCTTGCTTTTCTACAATAATATTTATAGCAACAACTACAGCAATTATTATGATTATTAATAATAATGTAAGCGTTGTATTAGCTAGCCAACTTGCTTTTTTTCTTGGCTTTTTTTGTTTTGTATCTTTTTTGTTTTCATCTTTTATTTTTTCTTTCACAACAAATTCCTCCTTACTTTACTAATTTTCTTCTTTTGATAACAACCATTGTTAATGCTACAAACATGGCTGTTATTGAAATTAAACTAATTGTTTCTGTTATTGGGAACACTCCTGTTGCAAAAGGATAGAATTTTTCTATTAATGATATTGCTGTTAATTTAGTTGAAATACTTGGTGCAAGCCATGCAAGTACAAATATTGCTATTGTTGAAACAGCTGCTATTATTTGGTTTTCTGTCAAACTAGAAATAAACATTCCTAAGCTTATGTATGCCATTGATGTTATTAAAAATCCAAACATTGTAACAAGTACTGTTGGAATATCTGGTGTTTTAAAATAGCATATAATTCCAAAATAAATTAATGTAAATAATTCTGTAATTGCAATTACAACAAGAGCTGCTAAAAATTTACCAAGCACAATTGCTACTGCACTTCTTGGTGCTGTCATTAATATTTGCTCTGTTCCATTTTTTCTTTCCTCTGCGAAGGTCCTCATTGTAAGAAGTGGTATTAAGAATATTACAATATACATTACTGAATAGAAAAATACATATTGATATGTTACAGCACCTTGGCTTATTGTTGTTATGTAAAATATAAAACTGAATATCGCTAAAAATAGTCCTATAAACACATATCCAATTGGTGAATAGAAATAGCTTTTAAGCTCTTTTTTCATTACTGCCCACATTATTTTTCTCCTCCTTTTTTAGTTTCTTTTGTCTTTTCTTTTTTATTCTCTGCTTTTGGTTGTTTTTTTATTTTAGATTGCTCTTTTTCTTGTTTATTATCTACTTTTTCTGCTTTTGCTTTACTCTTTTCTTCTTTTTTTGCTTCTTTCTTAGCTTTTTTATTCTCTGCCTTTTCTTCTTTTTGAGCCTTTTTACTCTCTTCTTTTAGCTCTTTTTCAAGCTCTTTTGCTTTTTCGGCAGCTTCTGCTTCAGCCCTTCTTTTCTTTGTATTTTCATCTATTATTGTAATAAATGCATCTTCCAAAGATTTTTCAGCAGATTTTAATTCGAATATTGTTATATCCTTCTTTGGTAGAACATCAAACAATTTCTTGCGTAAATCAAACTCTGTGCTAGATTTAAGCATATATTGTTTTGTTCCATCATCATTATCTTTAACGCATTTACACTCTGTAATTTCTGGTATATCATTTTGCAGAGCCTTCATGTTATTTCTTTTATCTTCAACAGTAAGCATAATAACATTTTGTTTTTCTGTCTCTTTTTCAAGATTTGCTGGTGTATCAACTGCTACTATTTTTCCTTTATTAATTATAATTACTTTTTCGCAAATTTGACTTACCTCTGATAGAATATGTGAGCTTAATATTACAGTATGTTTCTTGCCTAATCTTTTTATTAATTGTCTTATTTCTGTAATTTGCTTTGGATCTAGTCCTACTGTTGGTTCATCTAAAATTACTATTTTAGGGTCTCCAACTAGTGCTCCCGCAAGACTTACTCTTTGTTTGTATCCTCTAGATAAATTCTTAATAAGTCTATTTGCTACATCCTCTATTCCTGTTTCTCTTAGAACATTTGTAACACGTTCCTTTTTTTCTTTGTGTGGAACTCTTTTTAATTCTGCCATATATGTAACAAATTCTCTTACAGTTAAATCTGTATACAATGGTACTCCCTCTGGCATATAACCAATTTGTTGTTTTGCTTTTATAGGTTGCTTAGATGCATCAAAACCATTTACAATAATAGTTCCATCTGTTGGCTCTATAAAACCAGTAATCATGTTCATAGTTGTACTTTTGCCAGCACCGTTAGGTCCTAGAAAACCAACTACTTCTCCATCGTTAACAGTAAAACTTATATTATCTACTGCAACAAAGTTTCCATACTTTTTTGTGACATTCTTAACTTCTATCACGTCGTTTTCCTCCAATCTATTATTTCCCTAAGTTTTTACCACTTTATATTATCACTAGAAATTTATTCATGCAACTATTTTTGTACAATTCACATAGAATTCACATTTTTCAGTTGCTTAGTTACAAGATAATTGTTTTTAAAAATGCTTGTAGGTTTGCTTTTATTAACAAATACAAGGTAAAAATTATTTTTAAAGTAACTCTATATTATCTGAATTGATAGATTTTAAAAGTATTGAAGATTTATTAAAACTAAAAACATTGTCTAGTAACGTTTTTTATTAAAAAATGACCATATGTATTGTATTTACATAAAAAATTTGATATTATATTGTATATTAAATTATTGATTGAAAAGTAATATTTTATAAATATACGTTTTATTTGAACGGGAAAGGATTGAAATTTATGAATAGTAAACAACGTGCATATTTAAGAGGCCTTGCAAACACTATGCCAGCAATTTTTCAGGTTGGCAAAAATGGAATTTCTGAAAATTTTATTAAACAAATAGATGATGCTTTAGAGGCTAGAGAATTAATAAAATTAAATGTCTTGGCAACTTCACCTGAAGATATTTCTGAAGTTGCAGAAGAAATTGCAAATTCAACAAACTCTGAATTAATACAAACAATGGGAAATAAAATTACACTATTTAGAGCAAGAAAGAAAAATTCAAAAATTAATTTACCTAAATAAAAGTTAAATTTATTATTTTTATAAAAAAAGTTATAAATAAAGAATTAATATATCATCTTTATTTATAACTTTTTTATTCATCAATTATTTTTTACTTAATATCTTTTATCATTATTGTATTTCCATATTCATCATTAACTCTTAATTTTGGAAATATTTTTTCCATTCTTTCATTTGTAAATACTGTATTTTGGAATATTTCTATGTTAGTATTGTTACTAATATAATTTTGACCAGCAAGTGTTTCTTTAGCTCTTGTTGCATATGTTCTTGCAGACCATATGGTAAACATAATTAATGTTGCTATTAACATTGTTAAAATTATGTCTACTATTGTGCTAACTTTTCCTTTCATTAAATTAATAATTTTATCTACGAAATCTTTTAAAACTTCTATTAATATTACAGTAATAATTCCCCATAATATAGCATATTCTAAGCATACTCTTCCATTTATATTAAATTTAGACCAAGTATAGTTCCATAATCTAGCTCCAACAATAGTCTCTAATATAAAACTTAAAGCATATTGTATAGCACTCATTAAAATGCATCCAATTATAAATAATTTTATTTTTTTACCTTTATATTGTTGCAAACATAGAATTGTAAGTATAGCTCCTATTCCATAAAATATGCAAAATGGACCTGTTGTAACTAAAAACGGTGTGTCTGTTGTTTTGGCTTTAATAAAATTAATAACACATTCAAGTATTAATCCTAAAATACTGAAAATTATTAAATACCATAAATATTTATGAAATTTTCTTTCCTTGAGTTGTTGCTCAATTTTTTCTACTTTAGGTTTTACATTTGCTTTCTTTTTTGATATTTCTTCTGCATTTTTTATTTTGGATTTAGTATTTATTTTTTTTGCTGAGTCTATTCTTACATCTTTTGCCTTTGTTTTTTTCGTTGAAACCTCTTCTTTCTGCATTTTCTTTTTCATTTTAAATTTCTTTTCCTCCTAGCAATTTGATTACTTACCTTTTAATTCTAAAATTATACTATAATATTTTACACTAATTATGATAAATTTTCCACATTTTTTTGTTACTTGATAATGTTTTTTATATAATATTGTGTAAAATAGCTTTCTATAGTATAATTTTTGCTATAGAAAAGGAGAAATTATAATGCTAAAAGATAAATATTATATGTCTACAGAAGAAAATGTTTTATATGCAAAAAGAAATATAGTAGATTCAATTTGGAAAAGTGCTAATCTAGAAGGCATTCTCGTCACATTTTCAGAAGCACAAGCAATATACGATGGTGCAAATGTTGGTCATTTAAGAATAGACTAAATTCAAGCAATAAATAACTTAAAGCATGCATGGCAATTTGTAATTTATAGCATAAATACTCCTATAGATTTGAAATTTATACAGAGTATACATGCATTTGTTGGTTCAAACATTGTAGAACAACCTGGAGAACTTAGAAAATACGATGTATCTATGGGTGGTACAAAATGGAAGCCAGAATTACCTACTGCTGAAAAGATGAACAGCCTGATAGAAGAATATCAAAGTTCCTTAAGCACAAATGCAACAGATACAATATTAACTTTTATGTGTAAACTAATGAAAATGCAGGCTTTCAATGATGGAAATAAAAGAACTTCTATGTTAGTGGCTAATCATGAGTTGATAAAAAATGGAAAAGGAATCCTTTCTATTGCTGATGAAGATAGAATTGAATTTGGCACAAGACTGATAAAATATTACGAAAATGAAGAAAGCATAGAAGAATTAAAACAATTTTTATATAAAAAATGTTTAGATGGGGTAAATTCAAATACTTAATTTACCCTATAAATAACATTTTTCTTTACAAACCCATAAAAAAATCATACATTTTTCAGATATTTTTAAAATTTGGTTGACAAATGGCATTTTTAGCATTATAATTGTTATTGCACTTGGGTCAATAGCTCAGTTGGATAGAGCATACGCCTTCTAAGCGTAGGGTCGGGGGTTCGAATCCCTCTTGTCCCACCAAAACTGGCAATATCTTTTAAAGATATTGCTTTTTTGTTTATATTTCATAATATTAAAGTTTATAATATATGGAGAAAAATAATGGAAAATAAGAAAAGTCTAAAAAATATATTAGAATGGATTAATTGTATAATAATTGCAATAATTTTAGCACTTTTATTTAGGTACTATATAGGTACACCAACCGTAGTAAAAAAATCATCAATGTATCCTACATTACAAGAGAATCAAAGGCTATTATTAAACAGATGGCTAAGAACAGCAAAGAAATTACCAAACAGAGGTGATATTATAACTTTTGAAAAGCCTAGTAAAATAAATTATACTGCTGATGAATTAGATAAGCTAAACCCAATAGCCAAATATGAATATGATTTCAAAAATCTAATAGAAAAGTTTTCATATTACGTTTTAGATATAAACAAAGAAAGTTATATAAAGAGAATAATTGCATTACCCGGCGAACATGTTGTGATTAAAGATGGTAAAGTATATATAAATAACGAAGAAATAAAGGAAAATTATTTGCAAGATGGTGTCCAAACAGAACTTAAGCACGAAATTGGATTTGACGATTTTATTGTTCCAGAAAACTGTATATTTGCTATGGGTGATAATAGAGCCGGAAGTATAGATTGCAGAGACTTTGGTTGCATACCGTTAGAAAAAATTGAAGGTACTGTATGGATACGAATATTTCCCTTCAACAAATTCGGAAAGATTTAAAGAAATAAGTACTAAAAAAAATTAGGATAGCTTAATATAAGTTATCTTAATTTTTTTTCGTTAGTAATTTTTCTCTATTTCATGATTATACGCTATATTTAACTAATTCTATAATGCCCTATTATATAATCTTGCCCATACAGTTCTAAAACATCCTCCTCATAATTCACTTGTAATGGATTTGCATGATGTATTAAAAGTGGAATACCCTTTTTATTTCTTTTGTCTGATATTATTCCTATATGGTCTTTAAATACTATTATATCTCCACCTTGCCATTCCTTTATTTGTGATAAATCCGTTGTAAGTACAATATGATTATTTCTAAAATATATATCAAGATTTCTTACTCTTCTAAAGTCAATATTTTTATCAACAGTTTCAATGTTGTATTTTTCTCTGTTATTATGAATATCTTCGTTTACTAATTTCATTAAGTAATATCCTGCATCTTTTAGTCCAAATGCAACAACATCTGTACAAACGCCATACTCATCATTTGGATATCCTGTTTCATAATATTTACTTTTATATTTAGGATTTTTAGAAATATAATTTCTTACATTATTCAGTATATCTGTTTGATCATCTATTCCATCATCGTCTTTATCAATATTACTAACATAAGTTTCAATCTTAAAATCCGCATTAGTGTATTGTTTATGTAGAATGCTGTTATATAAATATAAAAGTAAAACAGTAATTGAAATTATAATAATACCTATTATTATAAATACTAACCTTTTCTTATTCATTATTTACTCCTATCACCTACTACTCAGCTTATAATTTCTCGCTAACTATTTAATTTCAAATTCAGTTGAATAAATATCAGTTTTTTTACCATTTCCAAAAAAAACAGTCTTTATAACTCTATAAGTTCCTTTTTCTAATTCTCCATAAGTATTTTCTAAGTTCAATTTTTTTGTTGTTTGGCTATTTGCTTTGATTATATAAGCTACATCATTCCAAGCTGTATTAGGTAAATAGTCTAAATATTTCCATTCTCCATTTATATTTTTTTGAATTTTATACTCTTCTCCATATCCTATTTCATTGTCATTATTATTTATAATTATTATTGAAATACTGGTAGGTTTTATCGTAGTACTATCAACTTTCATTATAACATTTTCTGAATCACTATTATTTTCTTCATTCGTTGACAAACTCTCTTCAAATTTCTTTTCGTATGCTTTTATTTCTTCTTCAAAATCATTATAATCCATAAACCATGTTCCAATTTTTATATCATCAAATCCTGCTATTGTGTGGAAGTCTATTACTTTATAACCTAAACCAAAATATTCTATTGTACCGCCGTCCATTATTCCTCCAGCTGGACTTTTTATACAAAAAATAGGCTTCTTCTGATTTTTTACTCTATTATAATCTACTGTAAATGTTACAATTAGAATTCCAATACATAATATGACTACCAGTCTAGCAATTATTTTTTGTTTTCTAGTTAAATTTTTCATATTTAACCTCCTTTAGGTCAATATTTAATTTTTAAATCATCCATTATACTTATATCATAAAAAACAACATCTATCAATATACAAAACATCTTTACTTTTACTAAAATTTCATATACAAATGAAATGAATTCATTATAAAATATATCTAATATGTATATCTAGCTAGAAAAACAAAAAGGAGAAATAAATGGAAGACCTTATAAAAAAAGCCAAAAGCGGTGATAAATTAGCTTTTACAGAACTCATGTTGCAAATGCAAGATGAATTATATAAAATTGCAAAAATTAGGTTAAAAAATGATGATGACGTTTTTGATGTAATCCAAGACACTATGTTATCTGCATATAAATCATTAAAAAAGCTAAAACATAATGAATATTTTAAAACTTGGATTATAAAAATTTTAATTAATGAATGTAATAAAATTTATAAAATGAAAAAATATAAGAGAGAGGATTCTTATGAAACTGTTGGAAGTACTTTAGTTAGTCCAGATAAAACTGAAGAACAAATAAATTTTAAATTTATTTGTGATAAGTTGAGCGAAGAAGATGGTACTATTATTCTTTTATATTATATGGAAAAATACACTGATAGAGAAATAGGTGAAATATTAAATATGAAAGAAAACACTGTTAGAACCAAAAGAAATCGAATAAAGAATAAAATAAAAAAATTTTATGAAGAATATTGGAGGATTTAATTATGGATGAGTTAGATAAAAAACTATTCAATGATTTATCAGAAAAAGTAGAAATTCCAGTCAAATGTGAATATGTCATAAAAAATGCCTTTAATAACAATGCTAAGAAATCTAAGAATTCAATAAGACAAATACTATCAACTATTATAAAAACATCTGCTGTATTATTATTATCAACCGGAACCGTATTTGCAACAACAAAAATAGCCGAAAAAATTTGGAAAAATCCAGAGAAAGTCGAAGAATTTTATGGAGCCAATGGTGAACGCATAGAAAATGAAGAATATGAAATATGGCATTCTAAAAACATCAATACCAACAACTATGAAAATATTATTTCAGAAAAGGATGCAGAAGCACAAATCAATCAAATTTTAAAAAAATTCGGATACGAAAATGAAAAAATACAGTCAATAGAATTAATAGACAACCCATCAGACACTAGCCTATTCTATAGAGCAACAACCGAAAATAAATTTTTGATTGATTTAGATGCAAAAGATTCAAAAAACTTTAAAATATTTACTGATGCCGCATATAAAAATATAGACAATTATCGAGGCACAGAAGAACAAATTAAGAACTTAGCAAGTGAAATATGTCTAAAATATGGATATGATACGTCAAAATACAGTCATATTGATATTAAATACAATTCAGAAAATTCTGCGGATGCTAATATTTGGAGCGTAAAATATAATAAAGAATATGATGGAATAGTTAACATATATGAAGAAATAACAATAGGCATAATTCCTGAAGTAAATGAATTATATTATTTTATATTTACAGACAAAGCTCCGGAAAATACAGATATAATGATAAACGAGTCGACGGCAAAAGAGATAGCTCTTGATAAAGAAAAGAAATTAAATATAGGATACACTATAAAAAATGTTACCACAAATTTAGATATAGTAAAGATGAATGGGTACGAATATCTAAGGGAAAATGACTTTGAACATTATTACAAAGCAAGAACAGAGCCTCTTTACCCGGTAGAAAAACTTGAATATTACCGTGTTGAAGAAAGAGTTAGAAAAGTTTGGAAAGTTAAATTAGAATTTGAAAAATCTAAAAATTTACCTTATGAAGAAGATGCTTTTACGTATTTTATAGATGCAACAACATGTGAAATTGTTGGAGGAGAATAAGAACGGAGGAAATAGATATGAAAAATAGTAAAATAGTAATAGTTTTAACTACCTTAGCTCTAATTATAATTCCAGTTAGTATAAAAGCAGTTTCTACAATAATCGAAAAAGTTAAAGTAGTACCTGATGTACCAGAGCCAATACTTCAAAATGTTCCAGAAGAAGCCTATAGAAGAGTTTCAAACGACATTTTAGAACAGGAACCAGCTTCAAACACAGAATTTGAAGAAAAACTAAAAAAAGCAGAAGAAGAGAATACAGCTAGAAATAAAAAAATTGAACAAATAATAAGAAAATTTCATGCGAGCGAATATGATGCTTTAAAAGCTGAAATTGCACAAAATGAGTATTCAGGAGAAGATG
>ENA-UOJD01002031-UOJD01002031.1-human-gut-metagenome-genome-assembly--contig:-P48-NODE-2031-length-17915-cov-48.476316_pt1 | contig 17915 bp, 17 predicted proteins | sample MGYA00242342_ERZ723889 | MGnify/ENA metagenome assembly ERZ723889
TGTCATTCTGAACACCTCCATTTACTTCATTGTAGCCGGCGGCGCGCTGCGCGTCAATCGGCAAACTGTCCGTATTTTGCAACGCAAGTTTAGCTTCATCGCCAATCTCCTGCTGGCGCTGCAACACAGCGCGGCGCAGCTGCTCAGCCTCTTTTTCCTGCGCGCCGTTCAAGTTGACCTGTCCGCGCAGCTCATCCAGCGTATTCAATGCGCTGCGGTTGGCTGCGTCTGGCGTGTTCATCTGCTGTATCTGCGCGGCAAGCCCGGTTGTGCCGTTGGCTTCCGGCTGCACAATGTTTCTTGCCGGTGCAGCGCTCTGTGCGTCCTGCACGGCATCGTCTGCCTGCTTCAAAGCATCCTGTGCGGCATCCCCTGCCGTGCCTTTCAGCCTGTTGAACAACGCCCCGCCGATTTCCGGAAGCACGTTCATCGCCACATTGCTTGCAATGTTCTTTGCAGTGTTGCCCGCAATCTCTCCAACGCTCTTGCCATCGCTCACATCGTTCACAAGGCTCGGCAGGGTGTCCAGCGCAAGGTCTGCTGTCGTGTCGGTCAAAATGCGTCCAAGCGCATCACCGGCACCCGCGCCCAGTGCATCCCCCAATACAGGGATTTTCTGTGCCTGCCCCACAACGGCATTGCCCGCCTTGCCCATAGTCTGCGCAAGCGGTGTGCCCTCCATGGCAGTGTTGAACAGGTTGTACTGCATTCCCTTGCCGACAAGCGTGCCTGCTGCCGCCGCCAGCGGGTCATAGCTCTTTGCGCCCTCGATTGCATTGCTAAGCTGCGGCAGCTCTGCGCCGGTCTCATTCGCAATGTCCGTCAGCTTATCCACAATCTTTCTCAAAAACGGCACACTGTCATACAACCCGGCTGTAAATGCTTGCGCAGTCTGCCCGGCTCCGTTCATCTGCGCTTTTCCGCGCAAGGCACTGTTCTGGTTCAGCTCGGCATTCATGGCAGCCGCCTTTTTTGCGTAGTCCTCTTGGCTCAGGCCCTCTTTGTTTGCGGCAGTCTCAAACACTCGCTTCAAGCCGCTAAAGCCGGTGTTCTTCGTGCTCTTTTCGTACTGGTTTACCGCCGCCACTTCGGCGCTCGTCAGCTTGCGTCCCGGGACGGCCAGCTCGGCGCGGTAATCAGCATTGCTCTGCAGCTTTTTAAGCGCAGAGGCAATGTCCTCCTGCTGGCTCTTGTAGTCGTTGCGCTTGTCCTTTGCAGCCTGCGTCTCTGCCGCGCTGGGGGCACTTCCTGCGGCGGCGTAACTGCTGCCGATAACTTTCCCACCCCGCGTCACAGCGCGGCTCTGGGCTGGCTGTGCGGCGCTCACACGGCCTGTTCCGTTTCGCTCAGCATAACTCTTTGCAGGAGTCGTGCGCGCACCTGCTTTCTTCGCTTCCAGATACTTCTCCTGCGCGCTCTTTTCCTTTTCGCTTTCTGTCTTGGGTTTTTCCGTGTCCTCTGCTTTCGGCTTGCTGCCAGTCGTACTGCCTGTCGTGCCGTTGTTGCTTGCACCGCCGCCGAACAGCGCATCCAGCGATGCCGCACTTTCCGTGTCACTGCCCGTACCGGTGGTACTGCCGCCCTTGCCGGAAGATTTCCCGCTGGATTTTGCAGCCTTCGCCGCTTTCTTCGCCGCATACTGCTGCGCTTTTTGCTGCTGCTTGTACAAATCGTTTGCCGCGTCAAACTTTGCCTGCGCCAGTTTCATCTGCCGGTTCAAAATATCGTTGTTCAGGCTGTTTTCAAGGTTTGCACCCTGCACAATGTTGTTCAGCGTTTCGGTGTAGCTGTTATGCAGCACAGGCAGCGTCTTGTCAGTGGCGTTCATGATGGCACTGCCCTGCTGCTGTGCTTTCCTCGTTGTGCTGCGGCCAGTGCTAACATTGCTGGCCTGCGCCGTCTTGTATCGGTTCAAATACGCATTCAGCAGCGCATCTTCACGACCATTCACTTTCGCCATAGCTCAAGACCTCTTGTATACAAAAGCAGGGCGGGATTCATCATCCCGCCGCACTTATCACTCGTAACTGTACTCCCACTGCCCGGTTGTCGTGTTGAATCTCTGACGAAGCTGCGGCATGTTGGTTGCCATGTTTGCGTAACCCTGCATCAGGCTGACAAGATTGTTCGTGTTGTTTGCTGTCAGGTTCGCAAGGTTCGTCTGATACTGGCTTAAATCCGCTGCATCGCCGCTGGCTCGCTGGTTTTCCAGCTGTGCCATGTTGTTCTGATAGGTGTTCGCAAGGCTTGCCAGCTGGTTCTGCCGCTCGGTTTCCAGCGCGTTACGGCTGTTGTTGTAGTTGTTCAGCATACCGGCTGTCGTGGTCTCGCTTGCACCGCCGTTCAGGCCCTGCGCACTAAGCTGCTGTGCAAGGTTGCGCTGCTGCAACATGCGGTTAATGTACGCCTGCTGCAGGGCGTTGTCTGTGGCGCGGTTCAACTCGCCCTGCCCGTACTCATAGTTGGTTTTCTGCTGTGCAGCACTGCGCTGGTAGGCTTCCTCACGCGCTCTGCGCTGTGCTTCCTGCGCCGCGCGCATCTGCTCTTCTGCCCTGCGCTGTGCATCTGCCGCCGCCTGCTGTGCGGCCTGCATCGCGCTCTGCATCTGGCTTATATAGCTGTTCATGTAGTCGCTGCTCTGTGCCGGTGCGCTGTAGGTTGCCGCCGCGCTTCCGCCGCCAGAGCCGCCGCCAGTGTAGCCGCCGCCAGTGTAGCCGCCGCCAGCACCGGGTTTCGGTGCTGTCTTAGCTTTCTGCCGGTTTAGTTCGGCGGCCTTCGCAGCGTTGACCATCGGATTAAAATTCGGATTTGTGTTCATCTGATGTATCGCTGTGCTTCCGTTTCCTCGGTTGGACAAGGCCGTGTAACTGGTCGTGCCGGGTTTCTGGTATATATCAGTCCTCTTTCCAAAAATCGGTTTAGGCATACTGAATCACTCTTTCTTCTCGCTCTGCGTACCAAAATAAAAGGCCACAACCATTGTAACAATGGTCATGACCGTGTCAGGCTGTAATTTTTCCTGCAGCGCCAATGCCGCAAACACTGCAACGACAACCAGCGTCACAATGGTTTTTACCTTGAAAAGCGCTGCAATGTTCTTGATAAAATCACCCATAGAACTGTACCTCACTTTCCGTCCAAATCGTGCAAACGCTGCTCATGCCGTTGCAGCGTTTCATCTTGCTCTTCGTTGTGCTCCCACAACTGTTTATTGTTCGCACTGTTGCTCTTGTCGTTTTCTTGCACTTGCTTGGCCACGCTGTCAAGCAGCGCTTTCAGCTGCGTGATATTGGTATTCAACTTCAACAGCGGTGTCGTGACCGTCATAATCAGTCCAGCAAGTACAACAATGTCCTTGACAATATCCCAATCCGTCATTCTTCACTTCCGTTCCGGGCGTCAGACCCACTCGCTTTTATACAGCCCGGCATCCGTCAGGCCGCGGCTCTGGCACAGCAGATAAATTGCGTCTGCGTCCCCCTGCGATACCGGCCCTACCGTGATGACCTGCAACTTGTTTGCAGGCTTGTCCACCGCAGGCAGGGCCTTTACCAGATGATTCAAATCAACCACGCCAGTGATGCCCGGCACGCTGTCCTTCGCGGCCTGACTGTACTGGTGGATGTATCGCGGCAGGCTCGTGTCGTAGTTGGCGCGTGTGTCGGCCAGCCAGCCGATGTAATCTTCACACAAATAGGTGTAGTCGATGTTTGCGCTTGCGAACGCCGTGAAGGTGTAGATGCCTGCCGTGAATCCGTGCGCTTTGGCCCTCTCACAGAACGCCATTGCAATTGCCGTGCGCTGGTCTTTCGTCAGGTTGTCGGCGCGGCCATCGTGCGTGGCATGGCTCCACTCGGCATCGAAAAACAGCGGGTATCCAGACGGTGCAAGGCTTGCGCAGAAATCAGCTTCCTCGCGGGCCTCGTCCTCGGTGATGGCCTGGCTAAAGAAGTAGAACCCCAGCAGCTTGTTGTTGGCCTTGGCCCCGGCCAGGTTGGCGTTGAACTGCTCGTCCTTCATCAGTGCGCCGCTGCCATAACCACGGTAGCCGATGCGCACCAGGGCGCGGTAGGGAACCTTTGCCCAGTCAATAGCGCCCTGATGGTGAGACACATCAATCAGCACTTCCTCGCCGCCGGGCTGTGCAGGCTGGCCACCGTATGTGCCCGCCTTGTTGAGGATGCCTGCATACGCAGTCGGGTCAAGACCCTTGCTCGTGGCAGTGGCTCGCACTTCAAAGTGGCAGTGCGTCCATGTGCCTGCGGCGTTGCCGGTCTGTCCGACAACCGCCAGCACATCGCCAGTCTTTACTTTCTGCCCTACGCTTGCAAGCAACTTGGAGCAGTGGCAAAAATACAGGTAATTCACTGCGTCCGGGGTCTGGTTTGCGTCCAGCTTCACGCAGATATAATAGCCCCATTCCCATGTCTTGTTGCTCTTGTTTGTCACGATGCGGGCTGTAACAACGGTTCCTGCAATGCTCTTGCCGTTGTAGCCGGGCATGCGGATTTTGTCGTCATCCAACCCGCAGACGTCAATGCCGCCGTGCCAGGTCTTTCCGCCGCCGCGCGTGTAACCGTAGCAGCTGTACGGGTACTTCACGAGATTTCTTCCGCTAAAAATCATGGTATCACTTCCTATCATTCGTCGGTGGTATTTTCAGCGCCGTCAACCTCCGGCACATCCGGCGTCTCCGTAACCTTGTCTGCGCTCTCTCTCGCATCCACCGCATCATAATACGCCTGCGCAAGCGTCTCCACCTCGGCAATGTCATCTTCGGTCAGCAGCCCATTGTCAAGGTGCGTGTACGCCTTATCAAGCCAAAACGCAACATCGCGTCCTACTGCAATTTCCCGCTTGATGCTGCGCAATGTTAAATCGTGCCGTGCTTTACTCTTGATAGCCATTTTATTACTCCTTTCAGGTTTGCGATGCCACCGCATCTTCCAAATCGGTAATGCGCTTAATGGGGTCTGCGCGTCCCGTCACAGTCGCGCTGTCGGCGTCAGTCAGTACGGTGTTCGCTCCTGCAAGCGCTGGCAACGGCTGTGCGCCTGTCGCAGTGAAGGGCGTTTGAGTTGCCAGCTTGTAGGCCACTTGTACGGGTGTCCCCGCGGCGTACAAGTTGGCAAGGAAAGTCTTAAACGATGCTATGGCTTTTTTGTCATCCGTCGTATCAGGCAACGTATTTGTCGTTACGCAGTAAATTAGATATTTAGAACTCCTAGAATTGGCAAGGCCAACTCCCATGTTCTTTCCACCCCATATATCTTTTTCTTTATTCGACATGGTGCTGCACAGAATTTTATTGATATCACTAGCATCATTGGAATAGTCATTAATATCATAGGTAAAAAAGCCTGTGACATTTGTGTTGTTCTTGTTAACGCCCCACGTTCTCCAGTTTTCCGTACCATCCATCGATACAGATTTCCACGTCTCCTGCCCCTCACCTGTCACCGCGTCCACCTCACCGCCGTACACCGTTTCCGACAGGGAGATGCTGGTCGTGGAGCCGGTGTAGGGTTCGTATGGCGTGGCGGTGGAGCCTAGTTCTAGTTGGATATTGCTGATATTATCTAGATTCCCCTCTTCATTTTTGATGTAAAAGTACATATATGTTGCATCATTTTCCAAGGTAAATGTATTCGGAAACGTACTAAATACAAGTTTATCGTTTTTTGTATGTATTGTATGTAATTGTACGATAAAACCAGAGGTATTTTTTGTATGGATAAGAGACAATGTGTACGTTCCTGCGGGTATGTTGACGTTTACACGTTTTGTGCGATTGTTTGTGTCCACACTGAGTGTAAAATCCGGAATATTCACCTGGTTCTTCCCGCTCCGTGCCACGCTCACCGCGTTCCGCCCGGTAATAGGCCTGATATTGTCAGGGCTTGGGTCGCCGCTTCCCTCCTGCACGGGTTCCCACTTCGCTTTCACGCCAAGCGGATAACCCGCCACAGGGTAACACACAACAGGGTTGCCGCTTTCTTCCAGCGGTGGGCAGAGCATGTCAATGATGTGCTTGCTGCTCCATGGCGCGTCCTCGCTCACCGCCGCATCATCAATCTGTACGCCGTCCTTTCCGGCAGGCCCCTCCGGGCCAACCTCTCCCTGCGGCCCCTGCTCACCGCGCTCACCCTGCTTGCCAGTATCACCCTTGGGGCCAACCGGGCCAGTTTCGCCAACAGGCCCCTGCGCGCCGGTATCGCCCTTCTCGCCTTGTACACCCTGAACGCCCTGCTCACCTTGGGGGCCGCGCTCTCCGGTGTCGCCCTTCTCGCCCTGTGGGCCTCGCGGGCCAGTTGCACCCGTTGCCCCGGTAGGGCCTTGAACTCCCTTTTCTCCTTGCGGCCCCTGCGGGCCTACGGGGCCTCGCGGGCCAGTATCACCCTTGCCGCCCTTGTCGCCTTTGGCTCCATCCTTGCCGTTAAATTTGCCGTTAGCCGCATCATTTCGCAAGTTATCGGCCACGCTCTTTGCTTCCGCGCTGTTCTTTTCTGCGTTAAGCGCAGCCTGCAAAACCTGCGTGGCAAGTGATTCACTGGGTTTAAACGGCTCAGTTCCACCAACGGGGCCGCGTGTAATCACGTTGTATCCCTGCGTTTTTGTGATGCGCTGCACACCATTGGCAACGCCGCAATACACGATAGTGCCCGTACCCTCATTGGCGGTTGCTTCGGCAGGCACATCAATCAGTCCGTTTTCCGGCAAACGGATTTCACGGGGTTCGCCCTTCGGCGGGTTAAACGTTGCCGTTACAGCAAGCCCGCTCCACGTATCGTCAAGGGTCACATGCAGCTGCTCGATACCGTAACTGCCAAAAGTGCCAAGCGATAAGTTGCCGGGTCTAACACTGTATCCTTTCAACTGTACTTCATGCAATGCCATTACACGCACTCCAATCTGGCTTTCACCGCATCCATCCACTTTTCCGGCACATCTTCAAGTGTCATGCGGCACACATAAAATTGCACCATCAGGTAACACCTCCCGCTACCGCCTCCCCCTTCGGGGTCAGCCGGTGCGTTTCCACATATAACAGGCCGTGTACTTGTTCACGATGGGCATAGGCTTGTTGCCGCCAGTATGTGAACTTTCTGTCCCCTCCTGTGTTCTTGGGTTGTATGGTACTCGTCCAATCGGGGTTATATATAAATTCTCTTCACTGTAACTTGACGGGTATCCCTTTTGGTATGAGGCATATGCGTGAGTGTGACTTGGCAACTGTTCCACCGTTTGCGTCACTTCCCACGCACCGCCAGTACTGCCCGCCGGGTGCGTGCTGTCTGCCGCCCGCAAAAAGCAGTCCGTGACCCGTTCCCAGCTTGTCCCAGGCCAGCGCTGTGCCGGTTGTATTTCGCTCATCGTTGTGAGTATGTCGCCCACCCAGTACGGGCAGACGTTCAAGGGGTTCTGTGCTCCACTCATTGGCTCACCTCCAAAACAAACACTGCCGCACTCGTCGGCGCGCTGTTCGCATAAAACTTAACCATCCCGTCTCCGGGTTCCAGCGCGGCTACCATCCGCACCGCATCCGTCACCCTCGTGAGGTCGGATACGATAACCAGGCTGTCCGCCGTCACGCTGTCCACCGTGACAGTGGCGCAGGTGGTGTAGCTGCTCGTGCTGCCGTCGTCCCACGTCACCGTGCATTCGCCGGAAGTCCAGGATGACGCAGGAACCGTAACGGTTTTGTAGATATGCTTGTTTTCTGCGCCCACATCCTCCGCATTCAGCCATACCGATTCCCCGGTCTTGCCGTTCACGTTCTGGATAACACCCGGGTCGCCTTTATCACCCTGCGGGCCCGTCGCACCGATTGGGCCTTGTTCGCCTGTCAAGCCCTGGATGCCCTGCGGCCCTCGCTCGCCGGTTTCACCCTTTTCCCCCCGGACGCCCTGCGGCCCTTCCGCGCCAACTTCACCCTGCGGGCCCTGCGGGCCTGTCTCACCGGTAGCGCCTTTCGGTCCCTGTGCGCCCTGCGGCCCCTGCGGGCCTTGCAAACTGCCGATGGGGTTCCATTTCTTGGCGTCCACATCCCAAAGGTACACAACGTTGTCGGTCTCGCTGCCAACCGCGTAAGCGTCGCCCTTGTTGCCGGTGGGGTGTGCCCCTTCCAGCAGCGTTAGGCTGTCGTAGCGCCCCTGCACAACAAAGCTCGTGCCGTCTGCGCCCTTCTCACCCTGCGGCCCCTGCGGGCCTGTCGGACCTGTTGCGCCGGTAGGCCCTTGTGCGCCGTTCAAACCCTGCGCGCCGCGCGGACCTTGAATCCCCTGCGGTCCCTGCGGGCCAATATTGCCCTGTGCACCTGCTGGCCCCTGCGGGCCTACCGGACCTTGCGGGCCTTGTGCGCCGGTATCACCTTTGCGCAGCGCTATCTGTGTCACACCGCCATTGTCTGTAACGGTTGCGCCAATAAACTGCATCCGGCTTCGCTGCGGCATTTCCTCGCCGCCATCGTCCAGTATCAAGTGGCCGCTGCTGCCGGTTGCCTGCCAGGTCTTGCCGTTGCTGCTCGTCTCAATGACTTTATCGCTGTTCAGCCGGATATACAGGCAGCCGCCCTCATTGTGGGTGCGGTTTGCCAGCTCCATTTCGTTCAGGGCCGTCACAAGCTGGTTGAAAATCGGCACAATGACTTCTCGCGGTATTTCGTCCATGACCCGCTGCATCTCTGCCGTGCTGTATCCCGGGGTGTCCGGTTTGCCAACGTTGCCCTTGCCGCTCAAGTCGGCGGGTAATATTTCTCTAAATGCCATTTTCTCACCCCTTAAAGTTTCCGTTTTCCACAAATTCTGTGGCAATCTGCATCAGGCCAAATGGCTGGTTTAGTTCATCGTTTACAAATCGGAACCGTGCCTTGTCCACTCGCTTGATGCGTATTTTGTTATGCAACGTTCGCGCCGTCTTGTCGTTGGAGTAGGTGAACTGGTGGTACACCAACTGGGAATAGGTAAAATACCGGCTGTGTAGTTCATCTTTCCATATCTGGTTCCAGATGCCGCGCTTCATGGCAAACACTGTCACGCTCGTGGCAACACTGGGTGCCATTTGCAGCGCCAGATAGCGGAAACTTTTGTTCTTATAAAAAAGCGTGCCAGCTAAGTCCGGTGTTTCCCATTCGGCATAAATCACAGCGCCGTTATCGTTGTAACTGGCAATATCATCTGGGTCATTGTAAAACTGGTATACATTCCCGTTGTCAGCGCCAAAATATAGGTCGGTCTCATCCACCCACATTACACGCGCCGGGATATTCGTCTCATAAAAGCAGGCATATTGCCGGGTCGAGTACGGCTCGTTTTTGTTCGCGCCTAAATTCTGCTGCCCGTCCAGCACGTAGGCAACGCCGTTCAGGCACATCCAGTACATATCCTTGTATACACAGGCGTAGGCATCGCCCTTTCCTGCTTCGGCCAGTAGCTTGCCGTTCATGTAGTAACTGCGGTTCTGGCTGAGTCTCTCGCCCACAATGTCACTGGGCGTGATTGCATAGATGCCTAAGTTCGTTAAAAACATTGGCTCGTTCGCGCAGTAGGCAAAACTGTATTTGGCGATTGCGCCCGGCCCCTGGATTGTGTTTGTGACAGGGAACGCCGGTTCATTGTCCACCAAATTGCCCTGCCGGATAATTACGTTTCGGTCTGTCTCGTTCTCGTCCTTGTGCGCCGCAATGTGGTTCTCAATGATGGAATATCCCATGATGGCGCTTTTATCTGTGCCTACCTTGCTGTACCCGGTGTCGGGCCAGTATGTCAAGTCATACTGCCCGCTGTACCAGTCCTGGTTTGGATAGTCAGGATTCCCGCTTAAAAACAGGCGGTCAGTCGCGCCGTTCACGCCGAACAAAATGCCGATATTACATTTGTTGATTCTGTCCGCATAGCCTTTCACGGTACGGCTTGCGGTGATCTCAATGTTGTCCTCGCCGGTAACAGGGCTTTTCTCCGGTGCAGCGTTGAATGTTACAACCCCCGTTGACGCATTGCAGCTGTATCCGCTGGTCATCGTTTCCCAACTGCCGTTGCTCGTCAGCTTGCGCACCGTCACATTGGCACTGTCCAGCCCGGAAAAACTCAAATGGTACTGGGTGCTGGTCCCATCTGCTAAAAAAAGTTCCTTGAACTTCGGCTGCAGCAGGTTCAACGCATCATACTGTTTGCCGCCGCCGGACGGTGCTTTTGCAATCGTCAGCGTCGGGATTTTTGCATCGTCACTGGCTTTTTTTACAGTTTTGCCGTCATATACCAGCAGGCACTTTCCGTCGGCAATAAACAGCTTATCGTCCATTTGCCAGCTTTTGCTGCGGGCATCTGCCATGTCGCTGTACAGTGCCTTGCCTACTTCCTTGCCGCCCTCTGGCAGCTCGTATAGTGCCGTTCCCGCATGGATAAGGCTCTTACCCTTTAGCGCGTGGAAGCCGTTCACACGGGCCGGAAACGCCGCTCGCAGCTTATATCCCATCCGCTTTCGCACCTTGCCGGGTTCTGACCGTATCATGTTCTGCGCGTTGGGGCTTTGGCTCACGCTTACATTGGCGGTGTTGCTGGTATAATCAATGCCAAGCAGTTTATCAATCGCAAGTTTGCTGCGGGCGGCCTGGCTTGGTATCGTAAAAGTTGCCATGCTTACCACCACCCTGTATTGCTTGTAAAGCTTTCATTACTTACGGTTCTCGGGTTCTTCAGTCGTTCAAAGGCGGTCTCAAACTCGTTGCGGTAGTAAGTGGCAATGGCGATGTCATCATCCTTGTATAACTGGCTGGCAATGTACAACGGCAGCAGTACAACGGCATCGTCCGGCAGGTCGATTTCTTTTGTGTCCGGCGTTTCCAGCGTCAGCGTTGCGGGCTTAGCATCGTAGAAAAACTCAAACTCGCCCTCAAAATCAGCCGGAAAAACCAGGTACTTGCCGCCGTACAGCTCCACCCCGTCTACAGGTTCCGGGGTATCGTCCACCAGCTTGTACACCTCAGTAGCGCCCATCCGCCAGTAATCCGGCACCTGATAAACCAGATTCACAGTCAGCTTTTCGCCCTTGTCTTTGTCTACCATGTAGCTTTTGCGTAAATACCGCCCGGCAGTGCAAATCATTTCAATGGCTTCGTTGGCTGCCTGCGGCATCGCGTTTAAATATTCTTTTGTCGCTTCGTCTGGATTCGAGAGGTCTGTGCCGTCACTGGCGAACATCTTCTGCAAGGATGCCAGCTTGATCTGTTCCCATGTCATTTGCAATCACCCCCTGCTGCATAGCTTCCTGTTTGTCCATCTCTTCTTTGATGGATTTCTGCATTGTGGCTGCATACGGGAATCCGGTCTCTTTCAGGAAAGTCCACAGCCGGTACTGGCTTGCAGGCTCGGTAATGTTGCCAAAACCGCCCGCCTGATACTTCACATCGACCATATCCCACAGCCGTTCACGGTTGCTGGCAAGGTTCGATGCCGGGTCGACCTCAATGATAAATTCATCGTTCCAGTACAATTCCCCGGCTGCGTCCCGCTTCAAAAACTCCATCCTGTCAAAATGCCCGAACTGCTGTTCGCCGTCTGTGTCGGTCTCGGTCATCGGGTACGGCTCATCGGCATACGCCAGCAAAAACTCAAACATCATGCGGTATAGCTTCGCATAGGCGTTGTTCTTCATCTCTCGCTTGCTCTGCAAACGGCCTGCGCTCTGGTTCGCGCTGAACTGCTTTGCGCTGCCCGATGTAGCGGAAGCATCATACTTGCCCTGGAATGCGTCCGTAATGCCTAAAGTGGATTTTGCCCAAGTGTAATTCATTTCTAGCATGTTCTGGTCGTTCTGCACATTGGGCTGCACATTGATAACATCTATCATGGCTTTCTGGCTCGGGTTGTCCACGCGCAAAATTTTCAGCTCGTTATCGTTCAGCTCTGCGTTTACGCCATCTGGCAGCACTACCCAACTGCCGCCTTTCAGCAACTTTTCCTGAATCTTCGTGCCGTATTTGTTGATAGCCTGCTGCTGGTCGGCGATAATATCTACATCCGACACGCCCAAAAACTTGTCCGATGCCGCAATGTTTATCCGCTCCACAATCGGGAACCCGTGCGGTTTGTAGGCTGGTATCTCGTTGGCCTCCATCTCGCCCGGCATCATAATGACCTCGCCGCTCTCGTTGTCGCGCTGCACACTGCCGTCCGGGTTCACAATGGGCACATCCTCGCCCTGCACCTGTGCAGGCAGCACCTCGCCGCTGCTAAGCACTACATCCTGTGTCAGCGTAAGGGTCTGCACCGGCTGTTCTTTGAACTTCTTGTTTCCGCAAACACAGACATCCCCCACGCGCCGCCGTCCGCATTTCGTGCAGACCTCTGCCGTGCGCGCATAATAATCGGGGAAATCTTCAAGCACCTGACACCCTACCCAGCTAAACATGCCTACTGTGCCCTTGTCGTGCTTGTAATAGACAATGTTCTGCGTCACAACGCCTGTGTGGGTGCTGTCATCGCCCCCGCGCGCGTCCGGCGCGTCCTCTGTGTCGGTCTCAATGGTAATGCCGTACCGCGCTTCCAGCGATTCCTTGCTCTTCGAGACCTGCACAAAGATATAATCCATATCCTCAATGCGGTACACGCCCGGTTGCGGAATGACCTGCCGTGGGTGACGCATCTCTACTTCAACATCACCCAGCGTGCAGTGATACCCTGCAACCGGGTTCCACTCCACATGGAAAAAGTCCGCGCCCTGCACCGGCACTGTGCGTTCGCTTCTGTCGTTCAGTTCAATAAACCGCATCCGCCGTGCCTGATTGCGCAGCATGTTTTCGGTCTTACGCGCCAAGTCCCGGTCTTCCGCATGGATGGCTGTGACCTTCGGCATCGGGTAGCTGGAATCCACCTGACTTTCAATCAGCTCATAGATGATATTGCGCACATTTGTGGCGTTCTTTTTGGCGCCCTGTATCTCGTGGCTGCCGTAGTACATGGCCTCGCGCTTGCGCATCTTTTCCAGGGTGTCACTGTATGCAGCTTTTGCGTTGGATAGCTTGCCCTGCCATTTTTCAAGGTCTTTTGTCTGCTTATCGTCTTTCTTCATATCGTCACTCCTGTGGGGTCGTGCCCCCGCAAATGTGATAAAAAAGCGGCCCTGCCGTAGCAGAGCCGCTAAAATTACTGCTTCTTGGTTCGCCGTTTTCCCTTGCTCCCATCGCTTGCAAGGGGGATGGCCGCAGGTTTGGGGGAGTTCTCCGCTGCCCGGGAATAATACGTCCCGTCCCTGTTCACGGCCTCCACAACATACAGCCGCTTGCCGTCCTCAAAGGTGTCCCCGATTTTCAGTCCTTTAGGAACCATGCTGCACCACCTTAGGTCAGCGTGCTGCCAGCAGTAGCGCCGCCCAAAATAACGTGCCGCCAATCTCCGAAACCGGCGCTGAAACGGCCACGGCAGGAAGTAATCAGATCCTGCGTCATCGTGTCCACATTCTGGAAGGTCTCCATCGCGGTACGGTCATAGAACACATTGCCCAGCAGGTCCTTGTTGGCCTGAGAACTCATGATGATATAGGGGTTGCTTCCCTCATCAGCCTGCCAATGGTGGTCAACAATCAGCTTCAACATGCCCTTGTTGACGTTCACATCGTTGAAGTTGCTGCCGACCTGCTGGTCACTGTTGGCAATCTTCTTTGCCAGCACAATCATCTCGGGGCGGTTAGCAGGCAGGATGATGGTGTCGAACACATAGCCCATGTGGTTGCCGGAGGCATTCATGAAGTTGAAGCCGACATTCGCCAGCTTGTTCAGCATCGTGTCATCGGTGCCCAGCGCATTGGTGAACACATTGGATTGCGTGGCAACGCCGGTCTTGCCGGTGTGGTCTTTGGCAAACAGGGCCTTGCCGTCTGCGGTGGTGGAATCCAGCCCGGTCTTTGCACCGTAAGTAAAGGTCGCGGCAGCGCTTGTCAGTGCGCTGGAAGCAAACACAGCACGGCTGCGCTTGTAGGCACGCACATAGGCAGCAGCGCGGGCAGCGGCCATATCGAACTGGTTGTCCTCAATCATCGTCTTGGTGATGCGGAACGCCTTCTTGAACTCCGAATGCTGGATAAGCTTGGGCTCCACCTCGCCGAAATTATCAATCGGGCTGGACGCGCCCTCATCGACCAGGTCAAAGTTCGAGAAGGTGGACATGCCTGCTATCTTCTCGCCGAAACGCTTGGACTTCTTGACATTGAACAGCGCATTGACAAGCTCGTCATCGCTGTTCTTCTCGTTGTCGGTGTCCTTCATTTTCATGGTGAGCAGGTCAGCCCACTCATTCCAAAAATCATTGGCAAGGCCGCTTGCCTTACTAAAAATAACTGCCATAGTCAGTCTCCTTTACGCAAAAAAAATCAAATCGAGTTGTAGAGCTTCTGCAGCTCCTCATCGCTCTTGTCCGGGAAATACTCATGCGCTTTCGCAAGCATCCCGCTGCTCATGGTCTTTTCCTTGCCCGGCATATTGGCACCGCCGTGCGCAGCCAGGTGTCCTTTGCTTTTTGCCGCATTGATGGCCGCCTGCCGTCCTGCCTCCGTGCCGCTCTGTACAGCCTTGCCATAGTTCAGCGCCTTGTAGGCGGTCACCATGTCCAGCCCGTTTTTCTGCACAAGCTCGACAATCTTGTCAAAATTTTCAAGCTTGGCAAGGTCTGCGGTGGTTTTCAGGCTCGGTTCAATTCTTTGCAGCTCGGCAAAGTCAGCATTGAACGCTGCCTGCGCCTCGTCGTTGACTCTGGCGGCTTTCAGCTCCTCCATCTCGGCTTTCAGCTGTGCCTTCTCCGGGTCGTTGTCGATAAGGCGCTGCAACGCGGCTCTCTGTTCCGCTGTCTGGTTCGCCGTTGCCTGCTCAATCGCACGCTGACGGTCAAGCTTGTTCTGGGCGTCCAGTGCGGCGAAATAGTCCTGCATCGACTTGACCGGCGCGCCGGTCTCGGGGTTTCTGTACCCGGCAAATCTCTGTGCAAACTGTCTGTCCACACGCTGCTGCGCCTCTCGCTCGCTGCGCTGGCGGGCAATGGCCCATACATTGTTTGGGATTTCCGGTTCTGTGGCAGTTTCCGTGTTTTGGGCGGCACTTTCCACTTCACTTTCCACAGTTTCCACAGTTTCCACATTTTCTGTTGTGTTGTCGTCATTCTGGTCGGCTACGCCAGCGGTCACGCCGTTTTCAAACTCGTCCATAGGTTCCTCCGCGTACAACGCCCGCCGGCTAAAAATTTGTATAAAAAAAGCGCCTACCTTTTCGGGTAGACGCTTTTTTTATCGTAATTCCCAAGCCTTCCCCCTCGGGGGAAGGTGGCCCGCAGGCCGGATGAGGGCAAAGTGAATCTTACTCACCGTTTCCCTCGTCATTCACCGGGTAACTCACCCTCTGCACCGCTTTTCCCGGTGCCATCTCCCCCACAACCAGCCCAAATCGCGGGCATTGCTTGCTTCGGCAGATAAATTTCAGCACTTCCGTGCTGGAATCCACGCGGCACTCCACGCCGCAAGTCGGGCATCTCATGCAGGGTTCCCCCATTTCTCAATCAGCATTTTGCGGTCTTTCGGGCTTGCGTTCTTGTAATCCTCGTACATGTCCGCCGTCCACGGCCTCTTTCGTATATTCATAGGTTTTTTCGCCGGGCTTGTCCACCAAACGCAAAAATAGCGTAATGCGTCCGGGTAATGCGTCAGGCCGTGTGGGTTCTTCGCATACACATCTGGGTTTTTATCATCCTTCTGTATCTTCGTCAGGCACGTCCACAAATCGCCCGGCTTGTAGAACGTCAAATACCCTTTCCCGCTCTTTTCGTCCTTGCGCAGCCATTGTTTCATGGCCGCGCATCCTGCCGGGAAGTCTCGGGAACTCTGCACCAACGGCAATCCCGCCTCGCTGAACAGCTGTGCGCGGCTCTTGCCACTCTCCTGACTTCGGTTCCACAGGTCAGGTGGTGCAAGATACATGTCTATCTCTTCCTCGGCAGAATCACGCAAAATCAAGTCTGCCGCTTCACCTATCGTCTTGTTCGGCCCGCCGTCCACCCGGTACACCGTTGCATGGCCCTGCGTGTCAACAGCAATCCAAAGCGCCGCCAACATATCAAGGCCGTAGTCAATCGTCACATAGCGTCTTAGCGGCCCTGTGGGCGGTGCATCGACCAAGTGGGTATCTTTGTCAAGCTCACTAAAAAAGCGCCCTCCGGGGGCGGAGAGCGCTTCTTCTTCAGTTGCAGGGTACTCCTGCATCGTTTTATCCTCGCCCAGCGCAGCAACAGTCTGTGCGTACCACTTCTCACTGCGGCGCGGGTCTGTGCTCCACGGCAAAAACAGCTTTGCAAAACCGTTGCCGGGGTTTGTGTAGATTTCCTCAAACAGTGTGCCAAGTTTGATGGTTGACAACCCGATGACCCGCCCGCCGAACGGTCTGTTGATAACCGGGTATGCCGCCTGCCAGATTTCCTCTGCGTACTGCTGGAATGCCCATTCGTCTATTACTATCAAGTCAGCGGTAAACGAACGGCCTGCCGCAGGGCTTGACGGAAACGCCTTAAACACGCTCTCCGGGCCGTCCGGCCACATCACAACCACCTGCATTGTGCTTTTGTAGAATACCGGCCCTGTCCAGCCTGCAACGCTGCCGCCCGGCGTGTCCACCTCTCGGATAAGCCCCGGCATGTACCGCAGTATCACCGCAAGGCGGCGCACAAGCTCTTTGGCCTCATCTTCTGACCGACTCAAGCCTATCGCAGTGCGGCCAGTGTTCAACGCCACAAGCCGTGCTACCTCTGCCAGCGCCAGCCATGTAAAGCCCAGCTGACGCGCTTTCAGCACGCAAACAAGCCGGTTCTCGGCAAACACGACCAGTGCTTTTTTTTGCCCATCCCACAGCGTAAACGGCTGTATCAGCTCATCTGCGTCCTTGTCCTCAATGTGGCAATATGTTTCGCAAAAATACACCGGGTCTTTCCTGCACGCCTCGCGCTCAAGTTCCCGCATCTCCTCCAGCGTCAACACATCACCCCGCTTTCAGCAAAAGTCTTGCGTGGAAAACCAGCCAATCAAAACAGATTGCAAAGTTCGGTACCGCATACACCATGTTGTCACGCAAAAACGAAAGTGACGGCAACAGATAGAACGACTTCCAGTAAATCTCAAAATCGAGCCTGCAATCCATTTTTCTGCCTCAAAATTCCCCATACCCGCCCTACCGGTCTCTGCTATGCCGGTCTCACCCGTTGCAGATAGCAAGTCCGCAACGCTTTTTTCATCCGCTGCATTTATCCCCGCGTGCGGATTCGCGGTCTCTGCTTTGATGTTATGGGTTCCGGCGATGCGTAACTGCGTCAGTAACGGAGTCCGCACAAGCAGATGCCGAACGGTTTTCTCGATGTCACCGTCTAAACGTCCCCGAACTTCTCCGCTTTCAAAATCGGTGTGCAATCAGGTATGCGCCCTCTCGTTGTGGGCTGTGCGCCGTCGCTGCTTCCGGCGTGTCAGGTTATCTATCGCGTTTCCTGCGCCGGGCTTTCACCGGTGGGAGCGACCCAGCATTATAATGGCTTCTAACATTACTCCCTGCAAGCAGACAGTTAGCTATCAGCCATTTGGCACGGGCGGAAGGTCTTGACCCCTCATCTTGCGGTTTTGGAGACCGCAGTTCTGCATTGAACTACTCCCGTATAAAATCCCCGCATGTTGCGCACTGTTAGTAGGCTCGCGGGGGGCTGCCTAACGGGGAACACAATTACCGTCGTACGGCCCTGCTACCTTGACCCCTATCATAGGCATTGGCGAGCCGAATCAGATTTGAACTGATAATCTCTAGCGTGACAGGCTAGCGTTCTAACCACTTGAACTACCGGGCCATAAAAAGCGCCCTGCCGTAGCATAACGCTTTGTATTGTGGCCGCTGGGTCTTGAAG
>ENA-UOJD01002032-UOJD01002032.1-human-gut-metagenome-genome-assembly--contig:-P48-NODE-2032-length-17914-cov-9.166527_pt1 | contig 17914 bp, 18 predicted proteins | sample MGYA00242342_ERZ723889 | MGnify/ENA metagenome assembly ERZ723889
CTGACGGCGGCGGTTGGAGCTGGCATGAATCCGATGGAGATAACTTCGAGTACACAGAAAAGATCCTCGGGAAATGGTACTGGTATCGTATGCATTTTTGAAAAGCAGTTTGTGTAAGAATGAAAGGAGAAAATAAAATGCTCAAAAAATGTTTGACAATGTTTTTAGTGGCTGCATTGACCGCCTCTGTATCCATCTGTGCATCTGCGGCAAACAATCAAGTTGCTGTTTCCATTCCAAGTTTTTCCGTATCACTGAACGAGCTGAAATTTGACAATAATGATCAGGCAAAGTACCCCTTATTGGTATATCGGGATATCACTTACTTCCCGATGACGTATTATCAGTCACAGCTGCTGAACCTGAGCACTGCATGGACTGCTGAAGGCGGTCTTGTGATTGAAAAGGGAGATCCTGAAACGCCAAAGTTGTTCTCATATGAGTCTGTTTCCTCACAAAAGAATAGCAAAAAACAGAATGCAGCTATCATCGACTCAAAAGTTACGGTCAATGGAAAGGTCATTGACAACAAGACCGAAATGTATCCTCTTTTGCTCTTCCGCGATATTACCTATTTCCCGTTGACATGGAGATTCGCTGTAGAAGAATTCGGATGGAACTATTCTTTTGACAACAAAGCAGGGCTTCGTATCACAGCAGACAATCTTTTCTATACGACGAACGGCGATTCACTCATAAAGAATTCGGGTGAATTTGTATCGGTCGATAATGAAACACATTACATCAAGGGTAATTTGAGAGTTTATATCAAGACTGAGACGAACAGATTAGGGCCTGTTCCGCGGAATCTTCATATCATAAATAATGGCGTTGAGACGACGCCGGAAGGATACTTCGGCTACTACCAGAAAAATGGCCCTCTTTTTAGCATTGACGGTAGTCGTATCAGGACGACGTATTATACGGATCCTGATGCAAGAGACCCGAAGGGCTGTAGCGTGAACATAGAAACAGGTCAGATAGAGACGTACGGAGCCGACCTAAATGCGTCATAAATTTTTAGGAGGCAACGTGAGACTACTTTTCTACCCATGAGAACGGTAACGATGTCCTACAAAAGCGCAGATACCACAAGTAACGACCGTATGCCGTCTCTGTAGTATCAAAGGCGGCGATAAGCACGATCTGCTTACCGCCGCCTAATTTATGCCGCTACTATTTCTTTGTGAGTTCGTCGGCGTCCTTACAGAGCCGTATGTATTTAGCCGCTTCCTCAGCGCTCATTCCGGCAAAGAACGTCCTGACGCAGGATGGAACATCGCCCTTTGGCACTACTCCAATCAAAGCATCTACACTGATCTCCAAAGAGCGTGCAAAATGCGCAACCGTGTCCAGCTTCGGATTGGTTTTCCCACGCTCCAAGTCAGAAATGCTGCGATCCGTCGTCCCGAGCTTTTCGGCCAGTTCAACTTGTGTCAGGCCAAGCTCATGCCGTGCCCTGTTCAGGGCAACTCCAAAAAGATTGCAAATATCGTGCATACCTTCACCCTTCCTATTGTTTTCATTCTAATTGGAACCACACTTCTGATGAATGCTGTTTAGCTTCAAGATATTAGAATTGTGGTTCTAATCACTCGTAGAAATAGCGAGGTATTATTATGGACAAAGGGAAACCTCGGGAGGTTCCGTAAAAAAAGGACCCGGCGTTTGGAGTCCTATATGGCTTTTTAGTCTGGAAGGATGCGCCGGGTAAAGGGGACAAATACGAAGAAGAATTAGAAGCAAAGTTCTATTCTTGCGAAGTATATTTCGCCTGCACGGCGATTCATTATTTTATCGATAAAAAGGCAAGCGTACAGCCGCAGCTGTACGCTTGCCTTTTTCTTATTTGGCAACAGCTGCAAAGCAACTGTCGCTGCCGCGGACCACCGTTTCTGAAATTTTGCCAATTTTCAAAATTTTCAGAATACGGAGGGTTCAAATATGAAGAAGCGAGATGCATACCATCCCGACTACTTGAACATGTATCCCTGCCTGAAGGAGCGCCCGGACATTTTGAAGTTCCTGAAGCAATGCGACCGAAAGCAGGAGTATCTGGAGTACGATTTGAAGGTAAATCGCGCTCGAACGAACAAAAGGACAATGGAAACAGTAATCTGGCCGCAGAGAGAGCTTTCCTACGAACACCTCTTAGAGGAGCACCAATTTGCTCAACAGGAGCCTTCTCCGGAGGAGACCTTGCTTCATGAAATCGAGTTGGAAAATCTGCGCTGCGCGGTAGAACGACTGCCAAACGATGAGAGGCTTCTCCTTCATTTGCGGTACTGGTGCGATTTCAGCCAGGCGGAAATCGCCCGACACCTTGGCGTAACGCAGCAGAGCGTCAGCTATCAGGAGCGGTGTATTCTGAGGAAATTAAAAAAACTTCTGAAAAATTGAAAATTCTTTTTGTAGAAATGCGTCTGTGGCGGGTACTTAAGTGAAGGGATCAAATACTCTTCTCCCTGCCGGTCAAAGCGGCAGGTTTTGCTCTTTGAAAAATGCCGAGACCATGCGGCCATATCCGGCGACGAATAACGTCAGCTGACGGTCCCCTGACGAGGGGGAGCAGCGATGCGGCGGGTGCGCGAAGACCACCTGCATCGGACAAGCCTCCGATGTCAATGAACGGCCTTTTAAGGTGCCAAGCGAAACTCACCCAGCCAAAAGCAGGCGTGGCAGCCTGTTTTGCAATGATCCCGTCAGCCCTGAACAAACAGCCTGTCCAGCCACAGTCTCAAGCAATGGGGGCAGCTCGGAGAGATCCTCGGAGGGGTGAGATTCCCGTTGGGCACTGCCAAGCGCCGGTTCGTTCAGCCGCCCGACAGTCCGGGAAGTAGTGTCGAATAGGACTGAGCAAAGACAAATTTCAGAAACGGCGAGGGCCGCTCCATATCCGGTTATAGCAGTATGCTTCCAACCAAGACAGGAGCGGCCCTCTGTTCTTTCCTCCCTTAATGTGCTATATTTTTTTAAATAGATCTTATTTTGCGAGGGGGAGGTTATTCAGTGAGAAACTACAGTTTAAACCCTACGGAGGAAAACGCGTATAAACTACTGCGGGAAAATCCTATACAACGAAATGAATATGTGTTCCAATTTGTCCGGCTGTTGACACATATGGAGGATAATTGCTATTCCGTTGCGCTGAATGGGGATTGGGGCAGCGGTAAGACCTTTTTTGTGAAACAGGTCAAGTTGATCTTGGATGCGCACAATCCGCAATTTCGTATGGAAGATGAAACTCGCAGAGAAATTCGGACATTGTATAAAGCAGACGAAAAGCCAAACTCCTATGCTACCGTATATTATGATGCATGGACCTATGACAACCATGACGATCCGATTTTGTCGCTGGTTTATGCTGCCAGTCAAAGTGGGCAGAAAGCTGATTTAAGCGATAGTCCATCTCATGTACTCGAAGCAGCTGCCGCCGTTTTTGATGCGTTTACAGGGAAGAATTTAACCTCCCTAGTCAAAGGCCTTGGAAAGGTGGAAATCAAGGATCGCCTTTCAGAGATCAGGGATACAGAAGAACTGAAAAGCAAAATACATGAGTTTATCGACACGCTCACCGCAGAAAAGGCAAACCGGTTAGTGTTTTTTATTGATGAGCTGGACCGATGCAAACCCGACTATGCGATACGCTTTTTGGAGCGTATCAAGCATTATTTCGACGATGAGCGTATCACCTTTGTATTTTCAGTAAGCCTTACGCAACTGCAATGGACGATACGGAATTATTATGGCAATGGATTTGATGCTACAAAATATTTGGACAAGTTTTTTGACCTTCGTGTTTCAATTCCAAATGCCGACTACGAAAGATTCCTTCGAGATCGACTGGAGATTGGCTCGGATGAAACCGCAGGCATTGTTTGCCATGAGGTTGTACGGCAGTTTAACTTTTCGCTTCGGCAAGCTGAGCGATATGCACGGCTGATAAAAATTGCTGAACCACAATTTGATTGGCTGCGTAGGAGCACAAGTTTTGACCTTGATAGAGCCTTTACGGCAAGTTATATTATTCCAATCATCATAGGACTTCAGATGTATGATTTGGATATGTACCACCGATTCGTAACAGGAAACGACTCCACCCCAATGAAAAAAATCCTTATGGGAATAGGCATACTTGAATGTACTCCGTTCTTAGCCAGGGAAGAATCTCTCATCCATAATGGTGAAGATATCGAGATACGCGATGAATCGGGCGTAAACCTTGTGAAAGTTGCAGATAGACTGGAGGAAATCTATCAGGCAATATTCGGAAGAAAAGATGTCTTTGGAGATCGAACAAAGTATATAGGAATGATGCGATTTACAGACAGAACAAGATCATATGTCGAGGGCATCACAGCAATGCTTTTCCCTGGTGCGAATTATAACTAAAAGACACATAACGAGAACTCCCAAACTCGCTTGTAAAGTGAGCTTGGGAGTTCTTGCTATAACTTAAGTTGGGTCACAAAAGAAGTGTGATACACTTTCAGCAAAGGTAAAATCTATCGTTTTATCTCTGAGCCAGCAAATGTGTTTTCAGCAATGCGTTTTGCAGCGCTCTATGATCCTCGTGCGACTGCCACCAGCAGGGCTGGAGGAAGTCAAGCGCCTTTTCCGCCCACCGGTAATCCTCGCGCCGAAGGTCACCCCTCGCGGCGCTGCGCTGAAATCTCCGGTTCTGCTCCCGCACGGCGCGATCAACGCTGTCGCGGTTTAGGTACAAATCCAAAAAGCCGCACACGATCGCGGCCTCCTCTGTGGTATAAAACATTCTTCCTCCTCCAATCACAAACGCGTTCCATTGTAGCATGACGTACGCACTTTTGAAACTGACTGTTTCCACAAGATTCCTCGCAAAAGTTTTATACAAACAGTTGTTCGATTTATAGCGTTATGCTATACTGGTAGACACTAAGAGCGAGGAGGTGCACCATGCGGCGGACATATATCGCCATTGACTTAAAATCGTATTATGCGTCTGTCGAGTGCATGGAGCGCGGCCTTGACCCGATGACGACCAATCTGGTCGTAGCAGATCTTAGCCGCACGGAGAAAACCATTTGTCTCGCGGTATCGCCTTCTCTGAAGGCATACGGTATTTCCGGCAGAGCGCGGCTCTTTGAAGTGGTTGAGCGCGTCAAGGAAGTCAACGCCGAACGGCGGCGCAAAGCAGGCGGCAATCTTTTTGAAAAGAGCTGCGATGCCCACGAACTGGCGACTGACCCGTCGCGCGCGGTGGGTTATCTTGTCGCGCCGCCACAGATGGCGAAATACATTCAGATCAGCACGCAGATCTACAATGTCTATCTCAAATACATCGCACCCGAGGACATCCACGTCTACTCCATCGATGAAGTGATGATGGATGTGACGAACTATCTGCAAACTTACCACATGACCGCCCGTGAGTTGGCAAAGACCATGATTCTCGATGTGCTGCACACCACGGGCATCACAGCCACGGCGGGCGTCGGAACAAATCTCTACCTCTGCAAGGTCGCCATGGACATCATGGCGAAGCACGTCGCGCCGGATGAAAATGGCGTCCGCATCGCAGAGCTTGACGAAATGAGCTACCGCAGGCAGCTCTGGGCGCACCGTCCGCTGACGGACTTTTGGCGCGTCGGAAGGGGTTACGCCAAAAAGCTCGAGGCCATCGGTATCTACACCATGGGCGACATTGCAAAATGCTCCATCGGCAAGCCGAGCGAATACTACAACGAAGAGCTGCTCTACCAGATGTTCGGCATCAACGCAGAGCTGCTCATCGACCATGCATGGGGCTGGGAGCCGTGCCGGATGGAAGACATCAAAGCGTACCGGCCGGAGACAAACAGTATCAGCTCCGGGCAGGTTTTGCAGTGTCCGTATCCTTACGATAAAGCGCGCCTCGTCGTGCGCGAAATGGCAGAGGCCGTCGCAATGGACCTGCTTGAAAAACGCCTCGTGACTGACCAGCTCACGCTGACGGTCGGCTACGACATTGAAAGCACCGCAGGCGGCAATTTCCGCGGCGAGATCGTGACGGACCGCTACGGCAGGAAAATCCCCAAGCATGCACACGGTACAGCGAATTTACCGCGCAAGACGTCCTCTGCGCGCAGCATCATGGATGCCGTTCTCAGCATTTATGACGAAAAGGTCAACCCCAAGCTGTCCGTCCGCAGGATCACCATCACGGCGAACAAGATCGTGAGCGAGGACGATGTCCCGCAGGAAGCCGAAGTGCCGGTGCAGTTCAACCTGTTCGACGATATCGCAGCGCAGGAACAGCAGCACAAGGACGAGGAAATCAGATTGGAACGCGAGCGCAAAATACAGGAAGCGATGCTGGGCATCAAGAAGAAGTTCGGCAAGAACGCCATTTTGAACGGTGGGAGCTATTTAGACGGCGCGACCGCCCGAGAGCGCAACGGCCAGATCGGAGGGCACAAGGCATGAGCGGCAAATACGACGATATCATTGACCTCCCGCATCCGACCTCGCAGAACCATCCGCGGATGTCTCTCTATGACCGTGCGGCGCAGTTTTCCCCCTTTGCAGCCCTGACCGGCCACCACGCCGCCATCACGGAAACAGGTCGGCTGACGGACCGGCGCATCGAGCTCGACGAGAGCGAGATCACGCGCGTCGACGCGGAGCTGCAGCATCTTCAAGAACTGCTCCCCGGCAGACCAACGGTGTCCATCACCTACTTTGTGCCGGATGAGCGAAAACATGGCGGCAGCTACCAGACCGTCACCGGCGAGGTCAAGCGGATCGACGCGGTCGCTGGGGTGATCCAGATGACAGACCGGAGAGAGATACCGATTGAGGATGTTTTCAGCGTTGCAGTTGATGTTGTGTGATTTGATGCGTAGAACATTTTAAGGAGGTTGTGTAATGCTTAGTTCGGATTTACCTATCGCAAAGTTGGAGGAAGACGAGCTGAACCGAGGCTCATTTGCAGAGAGCCTTGCAAAGACTTTAGTGCAGTATTCGTTCCCATCGTCTCTCACGATTGGTTTATATGGCGAGTGGGGAAGCGGTAAGACATCACTGCTGAATATGGTCTTTGAAAATGTAGAGCAAATCGATGACGGCGTGGTTGTTCTCAGATTTAATCCATGGCTATGCTCCGATTCGAAGCAACTTGTCACGCAGTTTTTTAAGCAGATGGCAACGGCAATCAAGCTCAAAAATAAAAAGGCTGAAAAAGTATGGGAATTGATTGACCAGTATGCGGATGTATTCGATGCGACGAGCCTTATTCCGGTTGTAGGAGGAGGAATTGCCGCGTTTTTTAGGGCTATTGCAAAAAAGGCAGGACAAAAGGTTGAAAAGCGCACAAAAGACTTGCAGGAGAGCAAAGATCAGATCATCGAAAAGTTAAAAGATGAAAAGATGAAGATTATTGTTTCCATCGACGATATAGATCGACTTTCTGAGGAAGAGATCGTAGCAGTTTTTCAATTGGTCAAATCATTGGCAGATTTTCCCAACACCATATACGTCTTAGCTTTTGATTATGATGTTGTGGTTCGTGCGCTCGGAAAAGTGCAGCATGGTGATGGCAAGGAATATTTAGAGAAAATCGTCCAAGTGCCGTTTGAGATTCCAGCGCCGAATATTGATGATATCCATGAAGCGCTTTTTTCAAAGTTAAATGGGATTCTCGGCGATATTCCGGAAGAGGATTGGGACAAGGAGACATGGGGTGAATTGTTCCAGCAGGGAATCAAAAACTACATTAGATCGATACGAGATGTGATTCGGTACACGAATGTATTCTCGCTCAAATATGAGCTTTTGAAGAATGAGACAAGTGCTGCTGATTTGCTGGGGCTTACATGTCTGCAAGTATTCGAGCCGACAGTTTACTCAAAACTGCCGAGTTATAAGGATATACTATGCGGGGAGAGGCGCAGCTTCTCACATGAGCGCCAAAAAGAGGCGGAAGAGAAAGTCGAACGTGCGATTAACAGAATAGCTCCGGATGACGGAAGCGTTACAGATTTAGAAGCAGCAAAGAATATACTTGGCACTCTATTTCCGGGAATCAAAACGAATATGGGGTGGTCGTACGGCGTTGGGAGGGGATACTCCCGTAGAGATTCTCTTATAAGAAATAGTATCGCCGCTCCAGAATGCTTCGACAGGTACTTTGCGTTGACGCTTGAGAATGGAGCAATTCCTACTGCTACAGTTAGACGTATGGTTTTTGAATCGAGCGAAAGTGAGCTTGCAGAAGAAACTATGCAAATCTATCGTGAAGGGAAAATCGTGCGGCTTCTTGAAGCGATAGAGGCGTACGCAGGGGCCGGAGACGGACGAATCATTGACGCGAAAAGGGCAGCTATAATTATCAAAGTTCTTTCTTGCAATTGGAGTTCCTTTGAGGTTGAGGATGAGGGCTTTTTTGCAGTTCCGTTTGCATGGAGGCTTCTATATTGTGTTGATTCATTATTAAAGAGTATGGATTCGAAAGCGAGAGCTTCTTTAATGTGCTCGATTTTTGAAAACGAAAAGGTCCAGGTATCGACAGTGGCTTTGCTGCTGCAAGACTTCGAAAACCAGCTTGGCCGATATGCAGAAAATGCCAGAGAGTCTGCTGATGCAGTATTGCCTCTTGATGCGGTCCTAAAGCTGGAAGCAATCTTTAAGGAGCGTGCTGTGAAGGCAATTGATTCAAAAGTGGTATTGAGGCAATATCACGGGCTGAGATTTTTGTGGTTGCTTGAACAAATCGCTCCAGAGACCGCTGCGGATAAAAAGAAATCAATGGTTACAGATGATGTTTCCCTTGTGAAGATTATAGATGAATGTACTTCTCGTGGAAGTGTAGCGGTGAGAATAGTTGCGAAAACGAGAACGGTGGATCGGGATAGACTTAGTGAGTTTGTTGATCTCGGTGAGGCGTACCAGCGAGTCAAGAAGTTTGCAACAGAAAATCAATTCTTTGATCTTCCTCGGGATGAGCAGATGAGTGCTGTAGCATTTATCCTCATTGTGGAAAGAGGACCTGTTGAGTCGTCATTGAAGGACTGCATAGCAGAGGACGCCATCATGAAGGCCTTAGATCAGATGGGGAGCAAAATAGAGACAGATGATACCAAACGAGACTAAAAGTAAGGCGGCATAGTAACAACGATAGAAGCGTGTAGTGAGAACACCCGAGCCCATTTGACAAACGGGCTCGGGTGTTCTCATTACCAAAATCAAAAAGGAGGACTTCAAATGAATCCCAACGCAGATTATCTTGGCATCGTCACCCTGCTCCGCGGTCTGCGGGAGCGCGGGCTTGTCAGTGGCAGCGAAGCAAAAAAGATCGCCGCGCGTCTGATGGTACAGCTTGGCGCAGACATCATTATTTCTCTCTGATTTCTCGCTTTTGGGTATAGCTATTCCGGATGCTTCATGGTATTGTGTGTTGCTGAAAAAGGAGGTGTCAGCGCAATGAACGACAGCGAGAAAATCACAGGCTCTCTCGCCCTGAAGCCGAAGCCGCGGATCATCACCATCCCTGCCACCGGGCAGGATCTCACGCGCCCCCTCCGGGTGGCGGCATACGCCCGCGTCAGCTCAGACTCCAACGATCAGCTCCACTCCTATGCAGCCCAGACCGCTTACTTTGCAAAGCTCATCAACAGCAATCCAAACTGGATATTTGCAGACATCTATGCCGATCAGGGCATCACCGGCACATCCGTCGAAAAGCGAGATGACTTCCTGCGGATGATGGAAGATAGCCGCAGCGGCCGTATTGACCGTATTCTTGTCAAATCCACCTCTCGCTTCGCACGCAACACTAAAGAAAGTCTGGAGGCCGTGCGAGAACTGAAGTCTCTCGGTGTCAGCGTCTACTTCGAGGAACAGAACATCGATACCGCACAAGCCACCGGCGAAGCCCTCACCGCAGTATTCTCGGCGCTGGCGCAAAAAGAGAGTGAAGCCATCTCAGAGCGAATGCGTCACAGCTATCAGATGCGGATGCAGCGCGGCGTCTTCTCTACCCGCTGCGCCCCCTACGGCTACCGGCTGGTCGATAACCAACTGGAAGTCATTGAGGACGAGGCCGTTGTCATCCGGCAGATCTTTGACCGCTACCTCTCCGGCATCAGCATGGAGGATATCGCAAAGGAGATCACGGCGTGGGGTATCCCTACCAAGCAAAATACCCCCTTCTGGCAGGTTCGCAGCATCCAGTACATTCTGCGCAATGAAAAGTACATCGGGAACTCACTGGTACAAAAGACCTATGCCACAGCCACTCTCCCCCACCGGAAGAAGGAGAATAAGGGCGAGGAGGATCAATACCTCATTGAAGAAACCCATCCGCCTATCGTCAGTCAGGAGGTGTTCGACAAGGTCCAGCAGCTCTTATCCCGAAAAAGCGCTTTCATTCCGCCTCGAGCCAGTGCTCCCCACCCGTTCTCCTGCAAGATCGTGTGCGGACACTGCGGAGCAATCTGCAAGCGAAAGGTATGCCGCGGCACCGCCTATTGGGTATGTCAGACGCATGAGAAAAGTGCCGAAAGCTGTCTCACCATGCAAACGCCCGAATCGGAGATCACAGAAGCCTTCCTCCGCGTATACTTTCGTCTCAAGCGGTACGGGGAGGAAGTTCTCACACAACTCATCCAAGCTCTCCAGACTGCCAAGACCGGAAGACTTCTCTGGAGTGAGGATATCATTTCACTCAACAATCGAATCGCAGATATTGCAAGTCAGGAACGATTGCTGGCCCAGCTCAAACAGCAGGCCATCGTCGATCCTGACATTTTTATATCCCGCAGCAACCAACTGGCTGAACAGCGCCGCGAGGCAAAGCTGAAGAAATCCCACATTCTGCGCGCCGAGGACGATCAGACGATCCAGCGCACGCAGGAACTTCTGGACATTCTGGAAGAAGGGCCGGATCTGCTGATGGCCTTTGACGGGGCGCTGTTCAGCGAGTTGGTTGAGAAAATCACCATTCAGAATAACAGCACAGCAATCTTCCGGCTCATCAACGGGCTGGAAATTCCCGAACACTTTGAAAGGAGAAAATAACGACATGGCATCCAAGCGAAAAATGGTCTTCGGCTACCGCATGGAGTTTGGGGATATCGTCCCCTCCCCCAATGAAGCAGAAACGGTGCAGTACATCTATGCAACGTACCTCACCGGCGCATCCTTCCAGCATCTTGCAAAGGAACTCGATAAAAGGGATGTTCCTTACGACGCAGGCAAACGCTGGAATGTAAACATGGTGGCTCGAATTTTGGAAGACAGCCGCTATATCGGAACGGAGGTCTACCCCGCACTCATATCTGCGGAGCAGCTTCAGGCAGTACAGGAGCGTCGAAAGCAGAAACGCTCTATTTCCTCTCGAACCCCCGCGCAGGCCGAGCTTTACAGGCTCTGCGGCGGCACAGTCCCCGACAGCGTTGCGCGAAAAGTCCTCAAGATATTGAATCAGGTGGTAGGCGATCCGCAGCTCATCAAGATAGAGGCATTCGGTGTTCCCAGCACAGAAGATATTCGTCGGCTCCGACTGGAGCTGGACAGGCTTCTGCATACGCCGCCCGTGGATGAAGAAGTCGCACGGCAGAAGGAGATGGAGCTTGCGGTCTTGACCCTTATAAGTGTTCAGATGGAGGAATACGAAGCCCACCGCCTCCGCAGCATCTTCGGGCGAAGGTCAAAGATGACCGAGCTGGACGCAGAACTGCTGCGACAGGGAGTTCAGAGCGTCGAATGTCAGGGCGACGATGTGCGCGTCCATCTGAAAAATGGTCAATGCCTGGAAGCATAGACCATCCCCGCGATTGACGAAAGGAGCGTGACAGCTCATGGCAGAGCCTCGTCCGGAAAGAAAAATCATTATCATTCCAGCGAAAAAGGAATCTCCGCAGGAACAGGCAAAGAAACGAAATCTGCGCGTCGCCGCTTACTGCCGCGTATCCACCGGTGATGAAGAGCAGCTGACCAGCTATGAGAACCAGAAAGCGTTCTACACCGAGAAGATCATGAAGAATCCTGATTGGACGATGGTGGACATCTTCGCAGATGAGGGCATCACAGGAACCTCCACCTGCCGGCGCAAGCAGTTCCTTCGCATGATCCGCCAATGCCGGCAGGGCAAGATCGATATGATCCTCGCCAAGTCTGTCTCCCGCTTCGCCAGAAACACGCTGGATACCATCAGCTATACCCGTGAGCTGCGAAGTCTCGGCATCGCCGTGATCTTCGAGGAGCAGAACATCAACTCCATTCATCCGGAAAGTGAGTTCCTCATTGCGCTCCACGCCGCCTTCGCCCAATCCGAAAGTGAATCCATCTCCGCTAATGTCCGCTGGGGCAAGCGTCAGTCCATCAAGGACGGCAAGGTCACCTTTCAATATAAAACCATGCTGGGCTATAAGAAAGGGGTGGATGGTAATCCTGAGATCATTCCGGAAGAAGCAGAAACGGTTCGCCGGATTTTTGAACGCTACCTTGCCGGAAAAAGCATTCAAAACATCCGGCAGGCGCTAGAGGCCAGCAGTGTCCGCAACGCTGCCGGAACGACGGAATGGACCGCCAGCAACCTGCGCGCCATCCTCACCAATGAAAAATACTGCGGAGACGCCCTGTTTCAGAAAACCTTCATCAAGGATTGTATCAGCAAAAAAGCAATATTGAATACAGGGCAGCTTCCCAAGGTCCTCATTCAGGACAACCATGAAGCTATCGTCAGCCGCGAGATGTTCGATGCCGTACAGCTTGAAATTGCGCGGCGCCGTGCGCAGGATGGGCGCACAAGAAAAAGCGCCCCTACCGGACGCGGCAAATTCAGCGGCAAGTACGCACTCAGTGGACTGCTGTTCTGCGCGGAATGCGGCACAGCCTACCGACGCGTCGTATGGACACAGCACGGCGAAAAGCGCGCGGTATGGCGCTGCACGAGCCGCCTGGACTATGGAAAGAGATACTGCCTGCATTCTCCGACGCTGGACGAGGGGCCTCTCCAGCAGGCCATACTGAGCGCCGTCAATTCTGCCATGTCCGATCACGGCACTCTGACCGCACAGCTCATCGACGCGATGGAGCAGGAGCTTGCCCCTATCCCCGGCGAGAGCATGAGTCTCGGAGATATTGACCGAGCCATGGAAGGCTTGGGACAGCAATTCAACGATCTCTTGCAAAAAGCCGCCGATGCGAATAACGCTGACAACTACACTGCACAGTTCCAATCCATCTCCACGGCAATGGCAGAGTTCAAGCGCCGCAAAGCCATGATTCTGCAAATTCGTCAGGAACAGGATCAGACAAACCGCCGTGTGCAGGCGGTCGCGTCGGTGCTGAAAACTGCGTCAAGTGAGCTTACGGAATGGGATGATAATGTGGTCTATCAGCTCTTGGAGAAGGTCACCGTCCTGTCCCGAGAGCGCATTCGTGTGACGCTGCGGGATGGGCTGGAAATCGAGCAGACTGTGGAACAGCCCAAAAGGAGAAAATTTGTATGACCTACAAAGTAATCCAAAACGTATTCTGCTACAAAACAGATCGTACATATCTGCTAAGATTCAGCGAGAAAGGCGGTAAAGGAAAGAGCGGTGCGGTACCGCTTTTTCCTTTGTGCCTTTGAAATTTATAGATTGCCTTGAGCCATACGTAAGAAAATAGTATAATGGAATATGTAATATACTGACAGGAAAGGTGGACAACCGAATCGAATGAGGAGCAAGATTATGTTTTCAGCAATTAAGTCTTTTGCCAAAAGAAACAGGGTCCTTTTTATTTTGTTGATAGTTGCTGTTAGTATAACTCTATCGTATTACATATCATATGACATACCAGAACTGATTTCTGGTATTGAGAAATGGTACAAGCTATTTTCAGATTTGAGCATCGGGGTAATAATCAATTTTATATTTTATGTGTTTCAGGTCTATATACCGAGACGGGAAGAAGAGAAGGCAACTTTGCGAATCATTGATCCCGATTTAACTAAAATATGCCAGAAGATACAGGAAATACTGCTTGTAGCACAGACCTATTTGCCCGGATTTGAAAAAGGAAAGATTCATGTAGCCGAGAGCTCGGTTTATTATATGAAGATGGCGACAGCTGATGCGGATGAAGGTTGGACGCGACATTTTGATCTATATGAGGATTTTAGTCAGCTAAAAAAAGGTGTCGTTGAAACGACGGATAGACTACTATCGTCGGCCTTGCTTCAGGGGTGTGATAAAGAAGTAGTCGAACTTCTGGGGAAACTGCAGCGCAACGGTTTTTTGCGAGCGCTTGAAGTTGCTGAAAATGATAAGTTTGATCCTGATTGCGGTTATACGGATTTGGAAAAGTGTTATTCAGACTTTTGCGTAATATTCGAGGGGTTAAAAAGCCATGTTAGCGAGCATAAGGTGCAATATATCAGGCCGTTAACGCTGGAGGAAATCGCCGCCTTCGAAGCTCAAATGAGCACTGTAAAACAAGCGAAGGAAGGGATTCCGCATATCTATATGAAAGGATGTGACTGATAACATCGTAGGTGTATTTTCGAGATAGAGCGATGCAGGAGTGAATTTCTCTTTCAGTCGCTTTTCCCTTTTTGGGGAACACTAAATAATCTGAAAGAGGCTAATTCTATGAAAAGACGAAAACGAACGGCAATACTTATTTTATATGTGATTGTGATTTTGCCGCTGCAGCTGGTTGCGGCAAGCAGGAAGAACCGACCACGGAGCAACCTGCATTAGAAGCGGTGGAGTACTCCAACCTGTCCGATGACGATTCCCGTAAGCAGCTTTCCGTGCTTCTCTCGGATGCAGAAATCGAAGAACCCCGCATCACTGCTCTGATGAATCGGGTGGAACAGTTTAACGCCAGTGTCAAGAGTGAGTGGCTGACCGATGGCTTCGAGAGTGCTGCGCCGACCGACACCAAGTATGCCCCCTACGACATGCAGGCTGAATGGATAGCGGCAAACGGCAGTTTTCCCGGCTACAACTGCCGTATCACAGCATTTGGCCTGTTCAGCGAATTTATCACAGCAGGAGCCGACCAGCTAGAGATGCAGGGTGAGGACTCGCTCTTTACCGATTTAGAGACGATCGACGCCGATCCTGACGCACTCTGGGTCCCGTCAAGATATGACGCGCCCCTTCATCATGGAGAACGATACTCTGATGGACGGATACTGACCGAACCCTCTGGCAGAAGAAGCAAACCTTTAAATTTGAAACGGCAGCGGGATGGCATTGCCATTCCGCTGCTGCTATTTGTATGAAATGGAGATCAATGTGCGTATGATTAAAACGGATTTAGCCTATTGCAGGGAGCAAATCGCGCAGATGCTATGAGAAAGACAGCAAAGGAAAACACGATAGATTGCGTTCTTTTCCATACTACCTTATATTGGAAGTAGATTTTTGCTTGGAAATAACATTAGATTTTTTTGCATTGGAAAAACAGGAAACGTGGGTAGTCATAGTGATATTCTGGCGGGATTGGCGTGGTCGGAAACGGTTCCTCAACTTTCTCAATTATAAATCCAGAAGATAGAATCCCATTGATGTATTGACTTAACGGTCTATGAATATGAGTTGTTGTTCCCATTGATGTCGAAAGGGATGTCCGAAAATCATGTTCAATAAATGTTTCTTGCGCGTAGTTGAACCATGGCTCATTCAGATATTCCCAATATTGAGGCCAAAAACAAGGATGTGGTATTGTGAAGTAAATTCGTCCATCGATTGTTAGTAAATTGCGGACGTGTGATAGGACATCCAACCAGTTTGGAGTGGATGTGAATACCATGTTAGAAACGCAAGCGTCATAGGAATCGAAATCAGATACTTCCTCTATTGCACAGCAGTCAAATTTAAGGTTCTGCCTTTTGTAATGTGCTTGTGCCACCTGGATGCTTTTTGTGCTGATATCGATACCGATACAGTTATTTGCTATTTCTGATAACTTATATGTCAGGTATCCAGTTCCACAGCCTATATCGATTAAACGATCCGGAATGTGTTTTTTGAGATTTCGCAATATACAGGGTCCAGTTACTGACAGTAGACTTACATCTTTTCCTTGCTCGATTGCCTTTTGACGTGTCTCACAGATACTATCCCATTCTGCTGAGATAGCAATGCTATTTTTGTAATCAATTCGTCGCACTGTCAGGTGCCTCCGTTGATATTTTGTCGAATAACGTAATCATATCAAGAGCCATGGTGTTTAACCATGCGTCTCGCTTATCGGGGTTGCTTCCGTCCGTCATGTAAATTGTGTGTTGCATACCGGCACTTTTCCGAATCGTATTCCTTGTATTCGCAATAGCAACTTGAGGATCATCTCTATTGTATCGTATTACAGTGAAGCGACTGTTAGGAGAAAAACCTAAATTGCCATAGTATTTGACCTTAACGCCGCTCTGAGCCAAGCGCCTGGTAGCGGGCGTTGCGGCCTCTGCAAAAATCAAAACACTGGACGCCTTGTCTTTAAGTGCGCTTTCAATTTCACCATTTAACCAACTGAGGTCTCTACTTAAAATACAAACCTTACCTTGCATTTTAATAATTGATTTCATCTTATCTTGGATATCATTAGCGCTATGGCAAACAGTTTCGTTAATTCTCCCCGCTACGATTGCTTGATAAATTAAGTACAAAATACAAGTTATGCCGACAATAACAAGAAGCCATTTTCCCAATGACGGTAAGTTTGGAATGAATGCCAGACTTACAATAGATGCACCAGATGCAATAGCGGTAATAATTTTTCCAACCATAGAGGTCTCTCTTTCTTTAGTAACACATTATTGGTGGCCGCGTAAATAGTATATGCAGCGTTTGCGACAAAATCGCACAGATTTTGGTAGGAGTGCAAAATACAAAAAGATATATAACTATCAATAATATTATACTTTGAGTTGTTTATACTGTCAAACGAATAGCCTGAAAAATTAGAATATGATGTCAGAAAGGAGAAAGCCCATGAACATCCGTAAGCCCGCAGACTACAGCAACCTGTTTTCTGAACTGGACAAGCTCGTAGTGGCACAGCTCCCGCAGATGGAATTGTACTGCGAAATCGGTCGGCTGGTCAACGGCAGATTGGAAAAAGGTGCGGCTGTTGCGGCCTCTGAATACCTACGAGCAACCTATCCTGTGGCCGACGGCTTTTCTCCCCGCAATTTGCGCCGTATGCGGGCATTTTACGCAGCCTACGGGGCATCCCCTGAAATCATGCGGCAGGCGATGAGCCTCGGCTGGACGCAGAATGTGGCGAATTTAGAGAAGTGCAGCAGCAACGAGGAACGGGCGTGGTACATTCGAGCTGTGCTGCACTTTGGCTGGAAGAAAGCGAAACTGCTGGATGCTATAGAAACTCAGGCGTGGCTGCATTCTTCTCTCGACGAACAGGCACTTTCCTGCTATACTGAGGAAAAAGAAATATCTCAGGAGAGCGAGTACGATGACAAAGATACTCTTTGTGTGCCATGGAAATATCTGCCGCAGCCCCATGGCCGAGTTTGTGATGAAGGGCTTGGTGAAGAAGGCGGGGCTGGCGTCACAATTCCATATCGGATCGGCAGCCACCAGCCGGGAGGAGATCGGCAACCCTGTCTATCCTCCGGCGCAACGCAAGCTGGCGGAGCGCGGAATCTCCTGCGACGGTCACGCGGCGCGGCAACTCACCAGTGCCGATTACGAGAAATACGATCTCCTGATTGGCATGGACAGCGCGAACCTGCGGAATATGCAGCGCATCTGCGGCGGCGATCCGGACGGCAAGCTGCACCTCCTGATGGACTACACCGACCGCCCCGGCGATGTTGCCGACCCGTGGTACACGGGCGATTTCGAGGCAACGTGGCAGGATGTGCTGGCGGGCTGCCATGGGCTGCTGCATGAACTAATGGAGGAAAACAAAAAATGCTGATAAATTCCAACGAGTATCT